>Ga0066639_10000013_pt1 | contig 114120 bp, 103 predicted proteins | sample CryGeyCG2114_010_2_FD_59504 | JGI IMG/M metagenome (GOLD analysis project Ga0066639, IMG submission 59504) | Groundwater microbial communities from aquifer - Crystal Geyser CG10_big_fil_rev_8/21/14_0.10 | ecosystem: Environmental > Aquatic > Deep subsurface > Groundwater | place: USA: Utah...
ACCAGTATTTGTCAAAGTTTGGTGTATGTGCGAGGGCAATCGCATTTCCATCCTTTCTTTCAGATATACCCCACCCATCCAGAACAGCAAGAAGAACAAACGGAAATTTGTATTTACTGGGCTGTAGCATTCTGCATCAATGTTAACTCAATTTCTATAGAACTTAAACGGTTGTACTTAGCAACACGTTCTCCTCTAGCTGGCGCTCCAAACTTCACATAATCTGCACCAACTCCGACAGCAAACTCTGCAATAAATGAGTCATTTGTTTCACCTGATCGATGAGACACAGTTACTTTCCAGTTTGAATCATATGTAAGCTTAACAACATCCAATGTCTCAGAGAGAGTTCCAATTTGATTCGGCTTCACAAGAACAGCATTACATGCTTTCTCAGCTACTGCCTTTTGAAGCCTCTTGAGATTCGTTGCAAGAAGATCATCTCCAACAATTGAAACAGTACCACCAAGCATCTGATTAACTTTCTTCCATGATTCCCATGAATCTTCAGCAAATGGGTCTTCTAACACAGCCAAGTGATACATGCTGTTTAGTTCTTTATAATATTCAAGTAATTGGTCCTCAGATAGTGGAGCTGATTTATCTCGGATTGTATACACGTTATTTTCAAAGAATGTACTTGCAGCAACATCAAGACCTAAGAATACATCACGACCAATTTGATAATTAGTTTGTCGAATTGCTTCAACAAGCACTTCCAAAGCATCAGCGTTTGTAAAGAGATTTGGGGCATATCCACCTTCATCACCTACTGAATGAATAGCACCACGGTGTGCAAGATTACTTCCAATCGTCATATATATTTCAACTCCCATTCTTAAACCTTCAGAGAATGGCTTAGTACTTGCAGGAATGGTAAAGAACTCCTGAAAATCAAGGTTACCTGCACCATGAAGTCCACCATTAATCATATTAAAAACAGGTGTTGGGACACGAAGTTGTTTTTTAATACCTTTTTGAGCAGCTAATGCTTGAATCCATTTGTATATTGGTATTTTCTGATCGAGAGCTGCAGCTTTCGAGACAGCTATCGAAACTGCAAGAATGGCATTTGCACCTAAGCGAGATTTATTTTCTGTGCCATCGAGCGCAATCAGTTTTGTATCAAGACCAAGTTGGTCGTTTGCGTCCATTCCAGCCATTGAAATCGTTGGACCAATAACTTGATTAATATTATTCACAGCTTTAAGGACACCTTTACCTTTATAACGAGCTTCATCTTTGTCTCGAAGCTCAAGTGCCTCATAACTTCCAGTTGAAGCACCAGATGGCACTGAGGCAACTGCAACAACACCTGATTCAAGCTGACACGCAGCTTCAACAGTTGGATTAGAACGTGAATCGAGGATCTCCCGTGCCCAAATTTTTTGAATCTTACTCATTATATATTTTTATACAGCTTCTTTACTTAATAATATCAGCTTCTGTTAAAGCTACAACCTCTCTTACTCGCTCAATTGCATCTGGATTCACAGATATACTTGTAATTCCGTAGCGAACAAGTCTCTCAACTAAATCTTCATATGTACTTGGTGCCTGTCCACAAATTGAAGATGTGATACCTCTTTTCTGACATGTTTTAATAATTCTTCGAAGAGCCCATCTGACTGCTTTCGATCGCTCATCAAATGCTTGAGCAACTTCTGAGTTATCACGATCCGTACCTAATACTAACATTGTTAAATCGTTAGATCCAATAGACACACCATCAATTCCCACATCGATAAAGTCATTCAATTGAATTACATTTACAGGAAGTTCTACCATCATCCATAGCTTAAAGCTTGATTCTTCAAACAATCCCTCTGCGGCGATTAATCTTCTAACACGTCTTAATTCTTCAGGACTTCGAACAAAAGGTATCATCATCCATAAATTTTTATGTTTTTTGCGTACATTCTTTATAGCTTGAAGCTCAAGATTAAAGACATCAGGATGAGTGATGTAACGAAACGCCCCTCTAAAGCCCATCAAAGGATTTGGTTCTTCAGGTTCCCACGCCTCACCATGAGGCAAGGCACGATACTCATTTGTCTTAAAGTCTGTTGCTCGATACACTACTGGACGTGGATCAAAAGCCTCTGCAAACTTCTCAATACCTTTCTCAAGCTTCTTAATAAAATCTTCTTGCTTTTTTTCCTTAATTGCTTGCTTTGGATGAACGCCGATGTTTGCAATCATGAACTCAGCACGTAGTAATCCGACACCATCAACATGACGCTTTGAAATCTCCTTTACTCTCTCAGATTCAGCAAGATTTACGTACACACGCGTGGCGGTTCTACGTTTCTTATAATCTTCTGGTTTCTTATTAGATTCGTTTGACTCACTCTTAATAACTTTGCTGCCCATATATACGACACCTCTTGCACCATCAACTGTCACGACATTGCCGTCTTTTAGGAGCTTAGTTGCTTCTCCAGTACCAACAATACAAGGTACCCCTAGCTCACGAGAAACGATTGCAGCATGAGAAGTTAATCCACCTTCATCTGTTACTATTGCGGCAGCCTTTTTCATTGCTGGTACGTAATCTGGAGATGTCATTTTCGCAACCAACACATCACCTTGCTTAACTTTTACTATTTCTTTAGGAGACTTCAAAATCTTAACATGACCAGTGCCTATACCCGGACTTGCTGCCGCACCTTTAAGAATAGGTGATTCTGCCATTTTAAAACCTCCATCTTCATCTTTTTTGAGCGACTCGGCTGTCTTTTCCATTGTAGTAATTGGACGAGTTTGTGTAATAAAAAGGTCACCCGCTTTATCTTTTGCCCATTCAATATCTTGAGGAAAGTAGTAATGATCTTGGAGCTTCTGTGCAAGTTTTGCGAGTGTTACAACATCTTCGTCGGTGATTTTTTGCGTGTCGATATCTTTCTTTGGAACCTCTCGCTCCTCAGTCTTATCGCCTTTTCGTATAAGTTGGACATGCTGATCAGATATTTCTTTTGAGAGAATAAAAAAGGTGTCTTTTTGAACTTTATATGTATCTGGAACGACTGCTCCCTGAACAATCATTTCACCAAGTCCCCATACAGCTTCCACAATAATTCTCTCTTTGTTATTGGTAACTGGATCAATTGAGAACATAACACCAGAAACAACAGACTGTACCATCTGTTGAACAATAACTGATATTTTTACACGATCGCTATCAATCTTGTTTTCTTTTCGATAAAAGATTGCACGAGCTGTAAAAAGTGAAGCCCAACAATCCTTAACTGCTTCGAGTAAGTGTGTGTTTCCCTTTATATTAAGGTATGTTGCCTGCTGACCAGCAAAGGATGCTCCAGGAAGGTCTTCTGCGGTCGCAGAGCTTCTAACAGCCACGAGATCAGTTCCCTTCTTTGATAATTTCTCATATGCCTTAACTGTCTCATGAGCAACATCTTCCGGTATTTTTGAAGACTTAATTTTTCGCTGAATTCTATCTGAGGCACGTTGCAGTTCTTCTGGGTCATCCGTATCAGTATCCTTAACTATTGCATTGATCTCATCTAAGATTTTGTTTTCCTCAAGAAACCGGACATATGATTCAACAGTCACAGCAAATCCATTTGGTACTGGAAAACCAGCTTGAGTCATCTCTCCTAGATTTGCACCTTTACCTCCAACGAGTGGAATATCGTTTTTATCGAGTTGGTTGAAAAATGCGGTTAAAGGCTTGACAGATGCCATACATATTCATCTTAAAGACATATATTCAATATATCAAGTAAGTAATTTATGAAGATAGTTTTTCTTTAAAATAATCCACCCAAGGAATCTGTGTGAGGTCTTCTTTATAGTACTCACCTAGATATACTTGTAGATAACTGCCTAAGAGCAATACTTCAAAAACTTGTTTCAATTTTGTCTCCGAATAAGCCTTATATTCATACCAACTATACCCATTCTGACTGACAACATCTTTTGTGATTGAGTAGCGTCTTTTTACGCGCTCATGATAAAAATCCGACTCTACAAAGAAAAATGCAAGATCATTTTTAAGAGTTTTAGGATGCTTAAGTCCTTCCATCAAATGATGGTTTAGCTCTGGTAATTCAAATATACTAGAGAATGCCTTTGCAGACTCATTAATCATATTCTTAGCAGCATATGTTGATCCAATGAGATGCTCACTTGAGACAAATAACACACCCTTATCTTTTAGCTCGTCTCTATAAATTTGGGCATTATGTTTAATCTCTTCATGATTCAGATCTAAAGCATGATCAAGCTCTTCCTTTGTTATACCATCGATTCCTGCCTTAGATAATAATCCCAATAGTGCCCCAATCGAGTACCCAGTAGCTAGCCTTGGCTGGCAAGAAGGATTTTCTTTAGGATCAATTGTGTAAAGAAAGATCTGATTTTGCTGAGCGATATCTGCGATTTTCCCTCCTGTTGCCATTGCATAAATATTTGTATTTCTTTCAAGTGCTTGATGGAAGCAGCTAACAGTCTCTTCAGTATTACCTGAATATGAAGAAATCACTACAAGTGACTTTTCATTAACGAAACTAGGGATATCATAGTGATTTACTATTGTAATAGGTATCGCAGAAGTAATTGAATCTAGTACTCGTGCCCCTAGCGTCGACCCACCCATTCCACATACAACAATATTTGATATTTCTGGCAACTGAATGTTTTTGGCCATGATAGCATCCCATCCAGCAACTACTTGCTGTGGATACATTTCAACAGATTGTAGGACAGTGTTATTCAAATGCATGTATATTTACTCCTTGGCCCCAGTCGATTTGAGCATATTTTTTGAGCAAATCTCGGACCTTATACTTTAGAGTATCATATTGTTCTTGTGTTCGACCTTCAAATTTTATTGTAATATATGGCCCATTTTGTGACGCTCTGATAATTAACATCTCATCTTGCGTATCAGCTCTAAAGCCATCGATATCTATATATTCGGCATTCGGAAATATTTGCTTAATATCGCCAGCAATTTCGTTATCAATCAATTTAAATTTTAAGTCATCCGACAAACCTAGCTTAATCTCAGGGCTTGAAATATACTGAGGAAGTGAAGATACTGCATCTTTTAATGATTCACCGGTTCTTTTTAGATACTGTAATAATCGCAGAGATGCAAATGCACCATCATCATGACCAAAGAAATTATCCATAAAGAAAAAATGTCCTGAGAGCTCTCCGCCAAATGGCGCGCGAACTTCTTTTACCTTGGATTTAATAAAACTATGTCCAGTCAACCACATTTGTGGAGAGCCACCCTCTGCTTTTATGACATCAGAGGTTGTTTTTGAACATAGCGCATTAAAAACAATTGGACTACCTGGTAGATAATGGAGAATATCTTTCGCAAAAAGTGCAACCAATACATCATTCCACATAAGGGTGCCATCTTGGTCTACAACTCCCATACGGTCACCATCGGAGTCATATGCGAATCCAAGGTCTGCATTATGTGTCCGAACGCCTTCTGCAAGTCGTTTAAGCACTTCTTCCTCAGTTGGATCGGGTGTGCCAAGTGGAAAACTTGGATCAATATCTGTATTTTGCTCAACAACCTCGCAGCCAGCTTCTCTTAGAATTTCAGGCAAGAATTTTCCAGTTGTTGCTTTTATGGAGTCTACAACTACTTTTAGTCCTACATCATGTAGATTAGTTCTTTTAAACAAATCTGCTTTGTAGGCAGGAAATACATCGTCTTCGCGGTATGTTCCTTCTCGATCAAAGTCTTTAAACTTTTCTGAAAGTGCAATTTCTTTTAGTTCTCTTATTTCAGACGTGATGAGTGTGTCTGAAAAACCTACGGCAAGTTTTAGTCCATTAAATTCTTTAGGGTTATGAGAGGCGGTAATCATTGCTCCCCCCTTTGAAAGATAATGATATTGCGCGAAGTAAATAATCTGAGTGAGGCTTAAGCCAATATCGATAACATCTATTCCAGACTCAATAAGAGCTTTAACAAAGCTAGATTGAAATTTTTCAGAGGTCTCACGCATATCACGACCCACAACACATTCCCGAATTTGTCTGCGATACAAAAAAGTTGCATAAGCTTTACCTAAGGTATAATACACATCTTCATTAAGTTGTTCATCAACTACACCACGAATGTCATATCCCCGGAAGATTGTGTCATCTAGTATTGCCATTTAGAAATTTTTTACAATGAATAGCTCTAGCAAGAGCTTACTATCAGTATCACTCGTTTTAGATGTAATATCAATGTCTGCAAGCTGATCTATCATAGAAGCTAGCTCGGACTTTGCAAACCGTGAAGATTGTTTTTGTATTTTTTGTGCTCGCCATGATGGATATGACAGCTTTCCTCCTGCAGAAATTATATACATATCCGATACAAGCCCACCAATTAATGAAAGTACTAATTCGATTGGCTCTGTCTCACTTACTTGCTCAAATAGTTGAAGGCTTTTTTTTGCATTGCCAGGAGTTAAGCTATCTAAAAATTGCCAGAGTACCTTAGGCATATCAAAACTTTCAACTTTAGCATCTTTCGGAAGACCTTTTTTAATAGTTGCAGACAATGGCTTCGCTGAATAAAGCAATAGCTGTGAAGAATATTTTTTATGATTTTCAAATAGCCATTTCAATGTCTTACTGTCTATCTTATCTGCGTTTTTCAGTACATATAACACATTATCATCAAATAACGATGTTGATATTAAGTTCCCTCTTAACTCATCTTTATCACTAAGCTCTGATACTCTCCAACCACGCTTTTTGAGTGACTCGGTTATTTTTATCAGACGAGCATAGCTCGCCTCAACATCATCTCCGTGAAGTACAACTATTTTCATAATCTTTTATATGCAGCAATCATAGTCTTTAACTTGTCATGAAAGTTTCCTTTACCTTTGTGAGTATGTGGCAACAGCGCGCCTGTAAAAGTTTTTGGTATGTGCGCAAGCTCGTGTAGCAACACTTCATCTTGGCGATCAATAGGTAAGTGATCAAAATTTTCTGATAAGACTTCTATACAATACTTCGGAGGCAAACCAAGGGACTCTTGCCATACTCTACCCATTCCCCAGATACGTGCATAGGCTCTAGCACTAGAATTTTCAGATCGCACACAATGAACATGCTCTGGAGTTATCCAATCTAGACCGAGCGTTTCAACTAAATAGTCAACTCGCTTTTTTATATCGCGTGCATTCACCCAATCAACTTTTTTGTTAGTTTTAGCCCTAGATCGCCTACGTTGAAACATAAAACATTATACATTGGTGGGAAACAAGTTATTTATAAATTCATTCTCATTAGATGTAAAGATATGACAGAGTGCAACAGCTAAAGCATCTGCTTCATTATCATAATGAGTCATTTTGCCCTTAATGCCTTTTACTTTTCCATCAAATATATTCTTAACAGCTTCTTGAACTTCCTTTTTGTTGCTTCTACCGTTACCTGCAACCATTTTTTTTATAGTTCCTGGCGCATATTCAACGACTGGCACTTGATACAGTCCAGCAGTGAGTAATATCACGCCTTGTGCTTGAGAAACTCGTATTGCAGTTTTTCTATTGACAGAAAAGAAGACTTTTTCCATAACCATAACATCTGGAGAATAGTCTTCAATTAGTCTGGATAGCTGTAAATGAATGGTGTGAAGGCGTTTTTCAAACAATTTTTCTTTTGACGTTTCAATAAGTCCGTGATTAATATGTATCAAATCGTGAGGAGCAATCTTTATAAGTCCAAATCCAGTTGTAGCAGTTCCAGGGTCTATACCAAGTACGAGCATAGATTCATAATAGAGGAAATTGGGAAGTAATCAAGGAAGTATAAACTGAGGGTGAAGGGAAACACCCTCAGTTATTGAATATGAATACGACGTTACAGCAGCTAACAATTTATTCTTGTGATTTTCGGATCTGTGATCTGAACTTTATTATCATCGATATTGATCTCTATCGTACGTGACATAAGCAGTTCTTTATTATGGAAATGAAAATCTCGACCATTTATTGTAAGTCGTATATCGTTTACATTAGCGTGCCTTACCCCAATAAAGTCGCCTTCTGTATATAGTCGAGCTATACTCCGTTGTCGCGACCAGAGAATATACTCATTTCCACCTTTATAATAGATCTGAAAACGTTTCGACGAGGTAACTACTACTGTGACTCCGTTTTGAAAATGATAGGCATGTGGAATCTCTGAATTATACGAAACAGTTCTTACAAAGAACTGTGATTCTACCCATACACGTATCTGTTCTACAATATCAGCTTCGATACCATGTATTCTAAACCGCGAATATATTAATGCTAACTCTCTTTCGTGACCAAGTTGATATGCATCAACAAATGCACGACATGGAATTAGGTTCGCTTCACTATTGCCTTCAATATGAATAGCGACAGCAACAGGATCGTAAATAACTACAATAGGACCGAAACGCTTAGTATTCTCGGGATATCTTTTGGGAATCATTAGCAAGCTCCTTTTAAACTGCTAAAGTGTTATGTGGGATTATAACAAATTATTTAGACTTTGCAGTCTTTTTGGAAGAAATAGTCGCCTTTTTGGCTACTTTTTTTGCTGGCTTTGCCTCAGCTGCAGCTTTTTTTGCATTAGTCTTTCGAACGGCTCTAGTGTAGATTTTCTCAATTTCTCTCTTAGACTTATCACGTGTGTAGTAGAGCTTTGCATGACGAGAGCCTCGCAACCCTTCTCGTGCAACTTCAATTTTTTCAATAACTGGAGACATTACTGGGTAGATTTGCTCAATACCGACTTTTTGAGCACCAATTCTTCGTACAGTAAAGGATTTTCCTGCACCATGTCCTTTAATTCCAATAACTGTACCCTCAAAAACTTGAGTACGCTTCTTTTCTTCTCCACCTTTATTATCTGAAACAGTTTGATGAACTCGAACAACATCGCCCACTCCAAATTTAGTTTCATGTATTGTTGCTGTTAATGCCATAGCGAGGGTATTTTACACTAAATCAGGTAGTAATATCAAATGCATTTGAAGAAAAACATAACTCTCCCTGGTAGCGCATAGGATAAACCTACAACTCGGGAGAGCTTTCATAGCAATGAGATATGTTACGATTTTGCAATCGTGTTAATTAATCGCCTTGCCAACTCACTTGAATAGTGAATTTCTTCTTCGCCACTCCATAGGGAGCTAATGCCGAAATTGCCGTTTGGCTCAATTTCGATTTTAAAAATGTCAGGTATATTTCCTTTGTTACTAACATTAAAAACGACAGAGCGATCATTTTTAAGAGCTTTCAATTGATTTGGAGTAAGTTGGATATCTTGCCCCAAAATATGAATAATCATTTTCCACTTCGCTGTTCACATTTGACTAAAAGAAATTATAACACTATAGGTTTATTGGGTCAATTCGAAGAGTTGATTTATTTTAACTGAAAGCTCTTTGGTCCAGCTAATACCAAATGGTACATCTATTTCATTATTTCCATTTCCTTCAAAAAGCAGCGCAACTTTTTGCTTTCCAGGGTGATCTTCCAGTATGGTGCGCAAATCTTTGAGTTTATCTGTTGTTGTCCCGCCTGGAACACTGATTTTAAGTTTACCTTCTTGATTTTTGACAGTATCAATTGTGTCGACTGAATCTATAAGAATCGATGTTCCATCTTCTCGAATATCGACTTTCCCTGCTATAAGCATTGCCGTATTATCCATAACCCACATTTCTTTAGTTTGAGCATAAATCTTAGGGAACACTACTAAGTCAATCTCGCCATACTCGTCTCGTAATTTGGCAAATGCCATCTCTGCATTTGATCTCTTTGTTACAACAACCCGCACTTCGCTAACAATCCCACAGACTTTAACTTTATCGGGCAAAGTATCTGTATGACGAAAATCTTCAGAATGATGAGAGCGATACGGCAATAAATCTCCAATTACTTCATCAAGCGGCTTAGCTGACAATGAAAATCCTAGTAATTCACGTTCAATTTGTTCCATCTCTTCTTCACTAAACTCCGGCATATCAGACACAAACTGACTAATAGCGGTAGGTTGTGCCATCAATTCTTTCTCTTGCTCTGCAAAAAGTCCTTGCTGTCCATTGGTTTGAGCAGGCTTTACTTTTGCACGAATTTCATCAACTGAAGATAGTATTGCTGCACGCTTACCAAATTTTTCAAAAGCTCCTACTTTTATCAAACTCTCAATCACTTTTTTATTTACTTTTCGACCATCCACACGAGAGAAAAAGTCCATCAGTGACATAAACGGACCCTCTTTTCGTGACTCTATAATTGACTCAACCGCTGCGGTGCCTACATTTTTAATCGCAGATAATCCAAACCTAATTGCAAATCCATCAAGTGACTCACCATCCTTTACAACAGTAAATCCAACGTCTGATTCATTTACATCTGGAGGAAGTACTTTAATTCCAATACGCCTGCACTCAATAACTGCCTGTGAGACTTTATCCGTATCATTAGATTCTGCAGTCATCAGTGCTGCCATATATTGAACAGGATAGTTGGCTTTCATATATGCAGTAAGATAAGCAAAGTATCCATAACTTGCTGAATGCGCTTTGTTAAATCCATATGCAGCAAAAGTCTCAATCTGAGCGAACAGCTCCTTGGCAATGTCAGGTTTCATTCCATTATCAATACATCCTGTAATAAATTTGTCTTTTTGCTTTTGCATTTCTTCAGGAATCTTTTTACCAATAGCTTTTCTAAACTTATCTGCCTCTCCCCAGTCATATCCAGCAAGCTCGATCGCACAATACAAACAGTCGTCCTGATACACAATAATTCCATATGAACTTTCCAAAAAGCTCTTCATACGTGGATCTAGATATTTTACTAGTGAAGGGTCATGCTTTCTTCGTATATATTCTGGGATAAACGCCAACGGTCCAGGACGATAGAGGGCAACCATCTGCATAATATCTTCAATTCTTTCTGGTTGAAGATCAACAAGCTGTTTTGTCATACCACTACCACTCAACTGAAAGACTCCCATTGTCTCACCTCGAGAAAGCATATCAAATGTAGCCTTATCGTCTAAAGGAAGTGTCCATATATCAATCTTTTTATTAAGATCTTTTTCAACTCTCAACACTGACTCACGCAAGATAGATAGATTTCTTATTCCCAACACATCAAGCTTTACCAAGCCCACATCCTCGACAGCATGCATATCATACTGAGTAATAAGTTTCTTTTCTTTTGATGGATCAAGCTGAAGTGGTGTGAAATCTGTTAGTTTCGTAGGCGCGATAACAACTCCACCAGCGTGAACAGACACATGTCTGATGTTACCTTCAATCTGTCGAGCAAGATCAACAATACGTTTTGCATTAGGGTCAGAATCATACATTTGTTTTAGTTCTTCAGATTCCTCAAGTGCACGATCAAACGTCATTGTAAAACCTTGTGATCCTAATGGGATTGCTTTTGAAAGCTTATCACCTATCTCATATGGGTATCCAAGCACTCGAGCAACATCTCGCACAGCAGCACGTGGGAGCATTCGTCCAAATGTACAAATCTGGGCTACTTTTTCCTTACCATATTTTTCCACAAGATATTCAAGCATTTGAGATCTCATATCATCTGCAATGTCCATATCGATATCAGGGGCCGATGGGCGGAAAGGGTTTAAAAATCGCTCAAATGGCAAGTTGAATCTGATAGGATCAACCGATGTAATTTTAAGTGAATATGATACAAGTGAACCAGCAACGGATCCACGAATATTAATCGGAATTTGCCTGCTACGAGCCCAGTTAGCCATATCTTCATAAATCAGAAAGTACGCAGCGTATCCTTTATCATTGATAATTCCCAGCTCATAATCTAGGCGCTGTTGAAGTTCATCAGTAATATCATCATATAGCTCACGCATACCCTCATTTGCCTCCTGAGTTAACACTTCTGCAGCCGTCCTGCCTTCTGGCAATTCAAAGTTGGGAAATTGAAACTGCGCTCCATCAGAAACAAGATTGAAGCTCACATCGCATTTATCAGCAATTTTGTTTGTATTTTCAAGCGCTTCAGGGAAATCTGGAAATAATTCAGCTGTCTCTTCTGGAGTTGTAATATAGTAGGCTGGAGCATCGATAAACCTAAGTCGCTTAATCTCATCAACGTTCTTTCCTGTTGCCACACATACCAACGCATCTTGAGCAGTCGCGTCTTCCTTCTTAATATAATGAGCATCATTTGTAACAATAAGTGGCACACTATACTCTTTTGATAGTTTCGCAAGCCCCTCATTAACTCTCTTCTCATTCTCTGCCATTTCAGTAAGATCTTTACGAATTTCAGCGTGAGTCGCATGTTCTACATGTTTATGATATTCGTGTCGCTGCAATTCCAGATAAAAATCTTCACCAAAAATATCAAGATACCAATCAAGAAGTTTTTTTGCTTCATCATAGTCACCTGCCATTAGAGCCTGCGGTATTTCTCCTTGTGCACACGTGGATGTTGCTATTAATCCCTTTGAGTACTTTTTGAGTGTCTTTTTATCTATTCGGGGTCTGTAATAATATCCTTGGACATGAGCAATCGAAGTTAGCTCTAGCAAATTTTTATATCCTTCATTATCTTTTGCCAGAAGTAGCTGATGATATCTTTTTTCAGAAGATTTATCTTTTTTAGTTAGGTCGCCTTTAACGAGATATCCTTCCATCCCGATAATAGGCTTTACACCCATCTTTTTACCCATTTTGTAAAAATCAACCGCACCGTACATCACACCGTGATCTGTAATCGCCAGTGAATCCATACCCTGCTCTTGTACATACGTATACAAGTCTTTTATCTTAGATAGCCCATCTAGCAATGAATATTCTGTATGAACATGTAGATGAGTGAATTTGGGGTCTGCCATAGATGCATTTTATACTACCTTAACAATCATTTCTATAAAAAATTTAGTATTGTGTATATAATAGGCGCATTACTATAAGAGGAGGAAAAAGCACATGTCAGAAAAGAAATATTCTACGTTTGCTGCGAACATGCAATTACTATTCCAGGCTTTGACTAGCTCAGACAGTAAGATTGAAATCGATAACTTTGATGATGACTATGCAGAGTCTAAAGGTATTGTTTGTTTCTGTCTGGTAAGCGCCAATGGCGCATATTATTGGATTCGTGAAGATGAGTCTGGTTCTTACGAGCTAGTCAAAGATATTGATAAGGAACACGTTGATGCCTGTATCCCAAATATCAAATCAGTTATACGAATGCTAGAAGTTGAAGCTGGATTAAGATAGATATCAAATAGGAGCACGCAATGAATTCAGAAGCAGTAGAATTTCTTAGGAATCTGTATCGGAATCCTGAGCACAAAGGGGTTCGCCTTAGAGATGTTGAGTATGTTGCTTGGGATAGCCCAGTTCGGATGCTGAATTTCCGCCTAGAAAAAGATGGAGATCAGTTCAGTCTGACAACTGATCCAGACGAGAGGCCTTTGTGTTTGCTATACAAGAAAATCGATGGACACTTCCGGCCAGCGTCACTAACACTTGTACTCAATCGGGATGCGGTTTTCCACTCGATTATACAAGCTTCGTAGTCAGAGATGGGCACACATTAAACTTACTGTGTGCCCATACATTTCTAACCTTCAAAAACTATTAATATAGGGTTATACTTCATCTGGCTATTAAATAGAGGAGGGTTTGATGTCTACTGACAGTGTCAATCTATTTAATGATATTCGCACAAAGCTAGAGGATAGACTTCAAGTTGGTATTGACTCTAGAGTAATTCAACGTGGAGAAAACTGGGGGAAAATCCTACTCATCACTCCACTAGGGACAGTGGGGCAGGATGAGAAACAATATATTCTGACTATTAATGGAGAATCCGCAACACTTTCTCGTTGCAGCATGATCGGTAAACCATATCCCAATGATAGTAATAATGTAGTCCAGGCTGAAGTAGACGCGATTGTAGAACTCATCGTCACTATCGCAAACACATTTAGCAAAAAGGTACTTTGAATAATTAAGCGCTTGGATTGCCACGCACTACGGCAGACTGAGCGCTTTACACTTTTTGGAGCTCTTCAGTTAACAATTTTTGAATTATTTTAACGTTACCTTTACCTTTTAATTCTTTTTGAACCATTCCAATTATAAAACCAATTACTTTGATGTTGCCAGATTGATAGTCTTTTACAGCCTTAGGTTGCTCTGAAACAACCTTTTCTATAGCACTACGTGTATCGTCCGCAGATGCATAATCTTTATTTTGTAACTCATACAGATATTTAACTAGAAGCGCAGGCTCATTATATTTCTTATCAAGATTTTGATTAACTATGACGTTTGCTATTTCTTTAGCAGAAATATTTTTGTCATGTGCAATATCTACTGCACTTTCAAAATATTGAAGCCTATCTACATCAGTTGAAATTACATCAGTGTAATGTTCAGAAAGTCCCATCTTTTGAAGCTCTTCTCTCTTCTGTTTTGGTAAAATAGGCATAGTCTTTTTCAAATTTTCTATCGTTTCAATACTAATTCTAATAGGTGGTAAATCTGGCTCTGGGAAATAGCGATAGTCTGCAGACCCTTCTTTTGTCCTCTGACTAAATGTTGAACCAGAATTTTCGTCAAAACCTCTTGTTTCCTGAACTGGTGTTTCGCCTTTTTCAAGGAGCGCTGTCTGTCGTTTTATTTCTTCAACAATTGCCTTCTCTAAATAACGAAAGGAATTGATATTTTTAAGCTCTATTTTATAATCTGGTAACTTTTCATCTCCTACTTCTCTCATAGAAATATTCGCTTCTAGTCGCATCGAACCCTTCTCCATATCCGCACTAGAAATACCTAGATAGCGAACTATTAATTGTGTCTCTCGCAAAAACTCCATTACAGATTCTGCATTCCGAAACTCAGGCTCAGTTACCATCTCCATTAGAGGGACACCACCACGATTAAAATCTACTAGTGAGGATTTTTTACCATTAACATCTGTATGCACAAGCTTGCCGGTATCTTCTTCCAAATGAATACGTGTAATACCAACTATTGTACCATCAGTAGAGATCCAAGTGCCGCTGGAGCAAAATGGCAAATCATACTGACTCGTCTGAAACCCTTTTGGTAGATCAGGATAACGATAGTGCTTACGATCAAATTTAGAGAATGTAGCAATGTCACAATTAAATGCGAGACCAAACTTGATTATATTTTCAATTGCATGAGAGTTGGTATAAGGAAGTGCCCCTGGTAATCCAAGACATACAGGACATGTCTGAGTATTTGGTTCTGCAGCAAAATGGTCTGCTGGACAGGCACAAAACATTTTAGAATCAGTATTTTGTTCTACATGAACTTCTAGTCCAATAATAGGTTCATACTTGCTCATAATCTTGATATTAGTTTATCTAAACTTGTTTTTGAGTATACATAAATTGCCAAAAGTATAAAGCCCATGAATATTAACATCACATCAGCACCTAAGAAATCTGTGACAGAAGCAGAAAATAGTGTAGGGAATATTGTCGCAAGATATGCTGCAAACCAGAAATTGCCAAAAACCCTTGCCATAAATTGATCAGGAGTATGTGTCTGCAGATATGTAATAGATGGCACAATTATAGAAACAAAAGCAAAGCCAACTATTCCAAATGCGATGATCATAATTGCACGAGCCAGCCAAAAGTCAGTCAATATAGATACTGCAGGGCCCACAATCATAACCAGGCTTGCTGCAAGCATCGCATGCAATACGACAGTAGATTTACGACTGTATCGTTTTAGTATTTTAGGTACAAAATATGTGCCTAAAATCGCTCCGATACCAATGGGTATAACTGTTAATAAACCTACATAAGCTGACTCAGTCTTAATAAGCTCTGCCCCTATTGCAGGTAAATTAACTATAAATATGACCAGATATACTTGTAGCAGCACCAATAATATTATCGGGAATAATATTTTCTTGTGCTCGATAATAAATGTAAAACCTTGAAGCGTCTTCTCAATAATTTCTTTAAGTTTGTACCTAGTTGTTTTGAAGTGACTTTTTGTTTTTGGTCGTAACTGAGGAAGATTAAGAACTGAAATCGCAGCCAAGACAAGTAATACACCAGCAATTACAAGTGTATCGGAGAATCCGAGTATTTTAATTACGAGACCAGCTAATCCAAATCCAAGAACAGCGGCAGCCTGTGCAGTCAAAAAGAATAAACCATTAGCTCGTGCAAGATTCCCTCTTTTTACGACAAATGGGATACTAGCTGTTTCTGCTGGTACATAAATTTGATCAAGAGTTGAATAGAGAATCACAACAATGTAGGCAAGATAGAAATTAAAGTCAAAGAAAACAGCAAACAGAAAAATAATAGTTGCCTGCATGATGTTTGCATAGAGCATCATTCTTTTCTTATCATGCAGTTCGACATATGTTGCCAATAAAGGTCCAATTATAATCACAGGAAGTGCATAGGATATCCATACAAGCGAAGAAGCGATTGAAGAACCAGTTACTTCATACACATGCACTAGCACTAGAAAGTTCATAATATTGATAGCAAATTGGGAGAAAATCTGAGAAGCCCAGAGAAGAAGGAATTTTTTATTTGCAAACAGCATAGATCTATATTATATGACTGGAAGCCTAGTATGCCAGTCAGTCACTGATTGGAACTTCTTACCAATATCAAAAAGTATGTTTTCTCCAAACTGAGGTCCCATAAGCTGTATGCCAATTGGCAAATTATTATTACCTATCCCAGCAGGCAAAGAAATTCCTGGAATACCTGCTAGATTTGCAGAAACTGTAAAGACATCAGTCATATACATCTTTAGAGGATCTGCAGCTTTTTCTCCAATTTTGAAAGCTGGTGTTGGTGATACTGGTGTAAATAGTGCATCTACTGTCTCAAATGCTTTCTCAAAGTCTTTTATAATTTTTGTACGTACCTTCATAGCCTTAAGATAATACGCATCATAATATCCACTAGATAATACATATGTTCCGAGCATTATTCGTCTCTTTGCCTCACTACCAAAGCCTGTGCGATCATTCCCATACCGTACTCCATCATAGCGATTTAGATTTGATGAAACTTCTGCAGGCTGAATAATATAATAATCAGCTACTGCATATTTCATATGAGGAAGACTAACTTCTTTAAATGAGTACCCCAGCTTTTCAAGCTGCTGCTGAGATCGATTAAGTACATCAGCGACGTCGTCATCAAGACCTTCCATATATTCTTTGGCAATGCCTAGTACTTTTTTCTGTGACGTAATTTCTTTACGATCGGCAATAGTTGAGTCTTTATGATCTGCTCCCTTAGTTACTGCAAATAACTTTTCAGAATCTTCCACACTATGTGTAAAATGTCCCATTGTATCGAGAGATGAAGCCATTGATACAACTCCATATCGTGAGACTCGCCCATATGTTGGTTTAAAGCCTACTGTACCTGTAAAGCTTGCTGGAAGCCGTACTGATCCTCCAGTGTCTGTACCCATTGATGCTAGTGCAAAATTCGCCGCAACTGAGACAGCAGAACCTGATGAGGAACCACCAGGAACATAATCTAAATTCCAAGGATTTAGTGTATTACCAAAGTCAGAATTCTCACCACTACCACCATGTGCCCACGCATCACAATTTGTCTTGCCGATAAGAATACAACCAGCTTTCTCTAACCTCTCAACTACGGTTGCAGAGTATTGAGGAACATAATCTTCTAGTACTTTAGAAGCGGCTGTTGTTCGGATCCCTTTTGTTAGATAGAGATCCTTTACTGAAATCACAACTCCAAGAAGTGGAAACTCATCAAATGCATTTGGATTGTTTTGTATGGTTTCATCAATGTTTTTTGCTTGTTTGTATGCATACTCATCTGTAATAGTAATAAATGCATTAAGTGTGGTGTCGTGTTTTCTTATAGCGGAAAGATATGTATCTACGATCTCGACAGCAGAATACTTTTTTGCTTTAAGTTCAGTTTGAAGTTGGTTAATAGTTAATGGAAGTTTCATGATTTATCTTTACTTTTGTCCAGCAGCGCATCCACTACGAAGTAATTATTATGCTCATGATGTGCATTAAGCACTGCCTGTTCAACTGATAAAACGCGTGTTGTATCAATTTCATCAGCACGTGTTACATCCTCAAGTCCAGTTGTTTGGCTTGTTGGCTCAGTTGAACTAGTGTCTACTTCATTAAGCTGATCAAAATACTCGACAACTTCCCCTAACTGAGGAGCAAATGTTTCAATCTCTTTATCGGTGAGAGTTAATGTGGCAAGTTCAGAAATACGCTTAATATCTTTTTTGTCTAGGCTAGCCATGAGTGTATAATACACGCAACTAGCCAAAAATTTAAGGAGGAGTAAGATGGCATCGTTCTTTGAGGTACAAACGGAAAATAATAAGGTCTGGGTATTTCCACCACTACTAGGGACAAGATATTATTTTGTCCATCCTGCAGATCCAATTGCGATGCAGACATTTCAGACAGAAGTAATTGCCGGAGATGATGAGACAGCAATAGGAGATATTCTACACATGATGCAGCTTGCACAGCAGCCATTTGATCATAATGATGCACGAGTTGTAGTAATGGCAATTGCAGAGCATTCTAAGCACTGACTAATTCAAGAAGGCACTTGAGAATTCCCAAGTGCCTTGCACTCATACAACTACTTTCTCGTCGATTTTTTTGCGCGTTTACGATGGCTGTCTCTCCAGTTTTTTATAATCTTTGCATTAAGATCTTCTGCATCTCCACCGTGACGTCTCATATACTTTTCCCATCCAGTCTCATTATTCGATACCAATTCTGAACCAAAGCCTGTGACATGTGTCATATGATCGTGAAGCTGCATGCACGCGTCACAATAATACTTTCCACAAACATCACAATACGTCGTCATTTGTTCACTACACTTAGGTGATGAACAACATAATTGGCCTATCATAGGAAGCTCCTATGAATGTACTATGGACAGATATATTGCTAATTCCGACTCTACGACAGCTTATGAAGCGCTTCAAGTCTTTCTTCTATAGGTGGATGTGTGTTAAAAAGAGAAGCAAAAACCTTAATTGCCTGATTTGTGTCTTTCTTAAAAGGATTTGCAATATACAAATGGGCTGTCGCTTTATTTGCAACTTCTAGCGGCTCTTGATCAGTTGATATCTTTTTCAAGGCTGAAATGAGTCCACTAGGTTGGTGAGTTATTGATACAGCACCAGCATCAGCCATAAATTCCCTTCTTCGTGATATTGCTAACTTTATTAGATTTGCAATTATTGGAGATAAGATGGCAAACAAGAATCCAAGAAGCAGTATAAATGGAGCTAAACTATTTCGATCATTATCTCGTGAACCTCGCGAGAAGAGTGATGCCCTCATAAACCAATCACCAAGTAGAGCCAAACTTCCGACCATCACGCTTACAATACTCATGAGACGAATATCATAATTAATAATATGAGTAAGCTCATGAGCTACAACACCTTCAAGCTCTGTACGGTTCAGTTTATCAAGAAGACCACGCGTCGCACATACGACAGCATGCTCTGGATCACGTCCAGTTGCAAAAGCATTCGTCGCTGAATCCTCAATGACATATAGTTGAGGTTTTGGTATTCCAGCTGCGAGTGCTAAGTTCTCTGCAACTGTATAGAATTCAAAATCTCTTTGTCTATCGGCTGGCCTTGCTTGGGATATAGATAGCACAATCTTGTCTGAGAAATAATAACTTGTAAAACTAGCTACACCAGAAATTATCAATGCGATTCCTGCATATCCTATGCCACCAACTCGATATCCGGCATACACACCAAAGGCTTGGCCAAGTATCCAGACTGCTAGAGCAAAAAAGAGCGTAAACAACACAATTATTACTCCACTCTTAAATTTATTCTGAGACTGCAATTTGTATATATTGTTCATCAGTTCTCAAGATTAATTTTAGGTGACTTCATCTCAGATTCAGATAATTCTAAATGGTCCCCAGTCTCCGGTGTGATTAGACCTGGTTGCTCTTTGAACCCAAACATATTAGCAACGATAGCAGATGGGAATGTGACCCGACGAACATTGTAATCAGCCGTCAAATCAATAACGAGTCTGCGAGAATACATAATTTTGTCTGCAGTATCACGAAGCTCATCCATTAATTTAGTAACAACTTTATCTGATTTTATTTCAGGGTTATCTTCAACAATGACTTGGATTGATGGAAGAATCCCTGCAAGCTTACTTCCCGCATCTGCCATTTGTTGTAAATCTCCTGATTTGACAGCAGACTCAACAGCTTTTCTAGCGGATGTAAGTTCTTCAAAAATTCCTTTTTCTTGCTTTAGAAATGCTTTAGCAGAAGCTTCTAGATTTGGAATAAGATCTGCTTGTCTTTTAAGCTGATTCCCTATTTCTTGGACAGCAGCTTTAATACGAGCTTTACTTGTGACAAAAAAGTTGTATGTTGTCATTACCCAAAGTCCGATAACACCAATAATTGCGATAAGTAGTAAAAATATAGCCATAAATAATCACCTCGATTCTTAATTATTATAAACCAAGCTGAGAAACAAATGAAGAATAATCTAAAGTATTCATTATATTTTTAGCCTCTGCCCATCCGCGACGAGCATTATATACACCGTATTTCATAGTATCCATATGAGCCACAGCATGTGAATCGGTATCAATAACAAGCTTAACGCCATTCTTTATTGCTTCTTGTACCAATGCATCAGACAAATCAATTCTTTGAGGTGAAGAATTTATTTCTAGCCACTTATTGTTTTTCACACAAAAATCAAATATCACATCCCAGTCAAGATCAACTCCTTCACGCTCATTTAGTTTTCTGCCTGTTGGATGGGCAAAAATTTTAACTTTCGGGTGGTCTAGTGCTTTTAGGACTCTATTAGTCTGAGCTTTTCGAGTCTTTTTAAAACTTGAATGAATTGATACGAGTGCAAAATCAAGAATATCTAAGGCATCTTCTCCCAACGGCAACCGGCCATCTGGCAAGATATCTACTTCCAAACTGTTATATATCTTTTTCACAGATGTTTTCACCAGCTCATTGTTTAGTTGATCTATTTTATTACCCTTTTTTTTGAGTAAATTATTTACTGTCTTTTGTGAATTCATTTGTGCTGGGTTATGCTCTGTAAAAGCAATATACTGATACTTCAATTCCCCCGCTTTTTTAACAATACTTTGCATGGAATCTGCCCCAATATCGTGACTCGTATGAATATCAAAATCGGAATGTATATGTAGATCTCCTTGTATATTTTCAATCTTAATGAGATCAGGTAATGTACCACTCGATGCAATCTCTAATTCATTGGTGCCTTCACGTAGTTCGGGAGGAATCCAAGAAAACCCAAGCGATGTATAGAAACTTTTTTCATCTTTATGCTCAACTAATTTCCCATTTTTTGTAATTCCATAGTCAGAAACTTTCCAGCCTTTTTTGACAGCATACTCACGAAGCTGAATATTATGCTGTTTTGAACCAGTAAAATGCTGTTTAAGTGAACCAAAATTATCTACATCTTCAACCATAAGATCAACTTGTATATTTCCAGGTAAAATAAGTGCTGCCTTACGCTCACCTTTCTGTAGTACACGTGACTTTTGAGGATACTCTGTAAAATGAGTAATAACCTCATCTGGTTTGTCACTTGCGACAGCTAAATCAATATCCCCAACAGTCGAGGCTCTGCGGCGCAAACTACCAAGGGTCGTAATTTCACCAACAGCACTACTTTTCTTCATCCAATCAATTACAGATTGAGATACAGCCTCAGCCTTATCCATAAGCAAACGATCTTTAGGTTTAGCTTGATATTCTTTTATCGCCTCAATTACTGCATTTTCAGAATCCTTACCAAACCCTTCAAGTTTTGCTATATCACCATTTTTAGCATGTAATAGTAGCTCTTTTGTTGCTGTAGAAGCTTTAGTGAGCTTAAATTCGTCGACAAAGCGTTTAGCATGTTTTGGGCCGATTCCTGTAACTTTTAGTAATTCGAAAATCGCAGGAGATAGATCCTCAAAAAGCTTTTCAAAATGTTTAGATTTTCCGGTTGAAAAGATTTCACCAATGTGGCCTGCAATTGATTTTCCTATTCCCGAGACATCTTCTAGCTGATTGTCATCCCATAGATCTTTGGCTTCACTCGAAAGATGATCAATAGCCTCTGCGGCACGGTCATAGGCAATAACTTTAAACCTATTACCACCTTTGATTTGATACGCGCTGGATGCAGCACGAAGTAGTTCTGCAAGTTCAACATTATTCATTCTTTTGGAGATTTTCATAGTGTGGGCGAGGCTAGGGGGATTCGAACCCCCGGTCTCCTGCGTGACAGGCAGGCGCTTTAAACCGCTAAGCTATAGCCCCGTATAGGTAAGAGAAGTATACAATAGGCGCGAAACTGAGGCAATAGTTTTGATTTTTAGCTAGTTTGATATTAGAATTTCGCCAACATTCAGTTAGTGAAAAGGATCAATGAAATGAAGATTTTGTACATTGTAGGGGTGTTTTTTCAAGAAATTCCGGTTAAAAGGCTTAATAAACAAGACAGGTCATTTTTTTCCAGACTAGGTACTATTGATGACATCTCGATCGCCTACCCATTCTCAGGCTCACTCTTTACAGATATGCATGGAGTAAATACTGGTTTGATGGCAGACGAATTAGGCCTGTCATCCTTGTCATCTCTGAAAGGATCTCAAACGAATGGTATAGAGAGATTCACATTTGTGAAAAGATATACATCACACAATACTATTGTGAGATATGATTTTCGAAGAAGAAAAGGAATGAAAATCTGGCGCGGACGCTGGTTGCTAACTAACAGCTCTGGTGAAAGACAGTCTGGTCGAGCATTCTGTCACGTACTAACACATAAGATAAAAAAACTCTCTATCTAAATATAATAGCCTGGTTTGTTACCACAGATCAGGCTTGAGATCTTTTCTAATAGCCACAATATTTTGAAATCCAAAAAGCTCATGAGTTTTTGGTGAATAATCATCCAACGACAACAACCAATCGGGCATTAATCTATAGAGTTTAAAATCCACGAGAAGCTCAATGAAATCTCGCAAAAAAACTCTTGTATATACATTCATCTCATTAAATTCGAACTGAATAACATCAATCTTCTTTTTCATGATAGTTTTCATGGCGCCTTTGAGAACATGATACTCATAGCCTTCCGTGTCTATTTTTAGAAAATCAATATGCCGTATGTTTTCTTTTTTCACGAAATTATCAATTGTTTCTAGGTTAATTTTCCTTGATTTAGGTTTTTCACGATGATATTTTGTAAAGACTTCTTTTGACAATGATGCCATTGCACTCACAGGGTAATCGTTTTTTTGTGTTGATTTTTCAGAAAAATCATAAAAATATGCAGTACCTTTTTTGTCGGATAAACCAACATTATAGATATGTAGTTTTTTTAGCTGTTTATCCTTTAGTTTTGCAAAAGATTTGATACCAGGTTCAAATGCATAGATTGTTGAGTTCGGAATATATTTTCGTGTAAGAGCTGAGTATCCACCTTCATTTGCACCAACATCAAAAATTATTGGCTCTTTATATTTTTTAGACAGTAATTTTAAAAGATGCTCCTCCCCACTCGCTTGTGTGCTATCTGAGTTCAGTACACCTACTAATCTCATATATAGCTTAAGAATATGATAGTTCAGCCGCATAAGGCTCTTTCTCGCAAATATCTTTCTATAAGCTGTTATAAATATATCTTTATTGGTCATACTGTATCCAGTTACTACTTGACAGCTGACAGTAGCTGCTTTAAATTCGTATCAATCTTAAGGCCCATAATTTAGGACAGGGAGGTGAATGATATGAATCTTAAAAACATATTAAAACAAATAAAAACACACGAGTCATCAATTAGTACCGTTTTGGGATTTGTTGTCATTGTCGTTGTTGGTCTTCTAGTGGTTAATTACTTCCGAAATATCGATGATCAAGGGCAGTTAAATTCACTTGCTGATTCAACTGAGCAAGAAACAACTCTCACATCTCACACGATTGCAGAAGGTGAGTCACTCTGGACAATTGCTGAGACCTATTATGATGATGGTTTTCGTTGGACAGATATCATGGAAGCAAATGGAATTGAAAATCCGGCTGATATTGAGGTTGGTCAAACAATCATGATTCCTGATGTAACAACAGAAATCACAGATGCGTTGGCAGATGCCAGTGCAGGCGAAAGCGGAGAGGTTGCTGTAATGGAAGAAACCAAAACACCAGAGCCTACAGCTGAACCTACTATTGAGCCAACATCTACACCTGAGGCAGAAGTAATTGCTGAAGCAACCGCTTCTCCCGAGGTAATGGAAAACGATCAAGTTGTAATGGATGAGCAAGATGAACCAACTGCAAGTCAGGATGGTACATACACAGTTGTTCATGGCGATAATCTTTGGGATATTGCTGTAGCTCAGTACGGAGATGGATATCGATGGGTTGATATAGCATCTGCAAATAACTTAGCTAATCCAAGCATCATTCACTCAGGTAACGTTCTTGTGATACCTAGCTAATCAGCATATGAGTTATACTAGTTGTAGCTTTGCGGGATTAGCATAGTGGTAGTGCACCTGCTTCCCAAGCAGGATGGGCGAGTTCGATTCTCGTATCCCGCTCATGATTAGTGCAATTATTATTGCTACGTTAGTTACCATATATTCACTTGCACCACTGCTTGAACATCTCACTCAATCGCTACCTGATACTCAAGATGGGTTGTTAATTGTATGGATACTCAACCAAACTGTAGCAAAAATTCCTTTTGGGATAGAGAAAGTATTTCAAACAAATATATTCTATCCGTACACTAATACACTAGGATTTACTAACACACTCATTCCATCTGCGATCATAGGCAAATTTGCTGAAGCTTTTGGATATATTGCAGTTGCTAATTTTGCTACTATTTCAGCTCAATTCCTAACCACATTATTTTCCTACTTGTTTATCAGGGATGTAACTAAATCTAGATTTGCGGCATCAATTGCGACTGTAGCATTCACGCTATCTCAAATCAGGTTTCTTTATGTGCAGCATTTACAATTATTTGTACTTCAATGGTTTGTGCTTGCGTTGTGGATGATATATCGTTTTTTCAAGGTAAAAAAGCCTAAATATTTATACTTCGCTTCACTTATTGCAGCAATTCAGATGTGGGAAAACATTTTGCCTATATACTGGCTGGTTGTATTTGCGACTGTCTTCTCACTCAAGAATCTAGCATTACTACGTAGAAACAAAAAACATATTTTCTTTAGTGCACTTATGTTACTCGTATTGAGTTTCCCTATACTATATCTCTATCAAAATACACATAGTGTTCACCACTTCGCCAGATCAATAAGAGATGCAGCTCATTTTTCACTTGATATCAAACAGTTTTTTACAGTGTTTTTTAGCTTTGGTTTATTTGTATCAACCATATATGCCGTATTTATTTCAAAAGTAGTAAACAAAAAGTTTATAGTAATATTAGTAACCACATTTGTTCTGGCTCTGGGTCCGGTATTAAAATTCAATGGTGAAACAGTAAAACTAATTGAAAGACTGCCTATACCACTACCTTATAGCCTCCTCTACTTTGCTGTACCCGGTTTTAACGCCTTTCGAACAACTTCACGTTGGCTGATCCCATTTTCGTTTACTATGTCTCTGATTCTCGCTCAGAGCCTTGCACTTATAGTTCAAGAAAAGAAGTATGTATCTACTTTATTGATAATTATTTTAATAATTTTGGGGTCGACTAGATTAATGCACGTTGAGCAAGTAAGGCAGGACGTTCCTGAGGTTTATACATGGCTCTCAAAACAAGATATTGACACAGTACTTGAGTTACCTATCTATGGTCTTGGTGAGATAGGTGCAATATATGAAACACAACGTATGTATTATTCACTATTTCATAACAAAACATTGGTTAACGGCTATTCAGGATTTTTACCTGAATATCAAACCTCACTGATACACAACTTTGAAGATACTAATATACAAGCAGAATTTGTAATAGTTAACAAACATTTGGACAAAGAAAGTTATTTTCAAAACTATTTTTTCACAAGACTAACTGATATCTATGAGGATGACCAGTTCGTTGTCTATAATTTGGTACAATTAAATAATTAGGACTGCTACCCTTTATTTGTGAAACATATAAAATACACTATAATTGAGCTAGCTTTTAGCTTAAAGACAAGGTAAACGTAGTTTGCTCTGTCATACAACGCCAAAGTAAGAAGATCTTGCTTTGACTCAAAAGCCAAAGTAGCTCAGTTGGCAGAGCAACGGTATCGTAAACCGTGGGTCGTGGGTTCGAATCCCACCTTTGGCTCAGATGTATACTTTAAATTAAATGGCAGCAAGAAAATCTAGATTACAGAGAATTGAATCAAGAAAAGCTACTCGAACGGCTTTCTTATATATTGTTTTTAGTGTTATTGCTGTCGCATTGCTGCTCAAATACGGTATAACTGCTGTCTCAAGCGTTTCTCGAATGGTAGCAGAATCTATTGGTGATGAAAACGTAACGCAAAACGATCCAGGAATTCCACCTCAACCTCCAAGACTTGAAGATGTGCCTAGATATACAAATAGCGACTCACTCACCATTAACGGTAACTCAATTCCAGGCTATGACATAATTGTGGTAGTAAACGGTGAGAAACAAGAAGTTATAGCTAACGCGCAAGGAAATTTCAGTGCAAAGGTATCTTTAAATAAAAATGAACCTAATGTAGTCTTCACAATTGCAAAAAACGAGGCCGGACTAACAAGTCGTGACTCAGAAAAATTTACTATTGAATATGATAATGAGCCACCTACTCTTGAAATAATCTCTCCTGGAAATGAAATCTTCGGAGAGTCAAATAGAACTATTCAAATTGAAGGACAGACAGAGCCAGGAGCGAGTGTTCATATTAATGATCGTGTAGTTATCGTTAGATCTGATGGTAAATTCGATTTTTCGCAGCGTCTTAGTGACGGTGAAAATACCTTTCTTGTTAAAGCAACCGACGAAGCTGGCAATGAAACTGAAGCGGAGAAAAAGATAACCTTCATCAAATAATTACTTTTTCGCAGCTATACCACTAAGCAAGAACACCCATCCCATAACCCAAGCATAAAATAGCGTGTTGGTGAATAGTGAGTGTGTTCCCATTGCAATAATTGTAGCTTTCCATATCTCTCCATAGATATCATGCGTACTCCGACTCCAGAGAGCCAAACCCAAAGCACCAAAACTGAGCGTACCGATGATTCCAGTCGAGGCTAATATCATAAGAAGACCATTATCAAACCCGCTGCACGAGTGCGAATATATCTCATTAATCATTTTCCCCGTATTTATGGAACAAATATTGTTATATCCAACACCAAACAGAGGTTGTTGAGAAAAAACCTCAATTGCCTGATGTGAATTCTCTATTTTAAGCATAATCGAGGCAACTCTCTCTAGTCGAACACCTTCTCCGCCAGAACCTCGAGGCAGTAGCAGTATAGAGCTCGCCGATACCATTAATATGAGGAGTGCATACAGTATATTTCGACCTTTTACTCTTCTACATATCATATATACAAGCGCAAGAAATAACGCAAGAAATGAAGACCTAGAGTAAGTAAAACCTAGACTAATAAGAAGCAATAATGTTATCGGAATATAGAGGCTTTTTTTAGTAGTAGTCCAAAAATTCACAGAAATTATTACACCAAAGACAAGTAGAATACCTGTGAAAGTCGGGTCTAAGAATGTAGAAACTAATCTGTAGTAATGATCATCCCACATAAGAAGCCGCAGCGTTGTGAGATCTGGTATCGCCACATATTGCACCCATCCTAACAATGCAATAGCTACAGAAATGGTTAATAGTGACTGCAGAAGTAAGGTCTTTTTGGGTTTTGAGCTAAATATGGTACGTGAAACGGCTATCATATTGATATAGGCGATGAATCTTACAAGATATAACAACCCTGGTATATAAAGTCCCGCATTAACTGCAACAGAGATTATTTGGCTAAACACAAGTATCACAATCAGTGTGAAAATATACTTTTTTAGCTTAAATTTTGTATAGAAGGCATGAAAATTCAATAGTGTGAGTACCCAAATGAGTACAACGACTGCATCTGCGAGATGTAGTGTCGGCAGGTGTGGATACTCTAAGTTAAATATAAAACCCGGTATCTGGCCGAAAATAAATACGACAAAATAGACGAATATTAGAAATGTAATTATTTTTTTCGAGAGTTCAGCCATAATGTTGACCATGCTAAAAATGAGTGAAAAGACATAAGTACAGCATATACAAAACCAGCTACTCCATCTCTAAAACCCAATCTAACAATATAGTTAGCTATAAATTTTCCTATTGGTTTTGATACAACAATACTTAGTGAAGCTTTTTTATTCTCTAATTTATTTTCGCGCGCATGAATTTGTGAATATCTATTAATTTTAGAAATCAAACTGGAAAGTGTATTATCCGCGTTGTGAATGATTTCTCCCTGTAGAAGTGCTGTATTGTTAATGTCCCAATACTCATGTATAGCTCGTTTCCATCCGCCTCTGCTTTTTTTACCGAAACGCACGAGTTGTATACTTCCCCACTCGCCCGCTGTTAGCTTTTTTTGTAGAAAAACTTCCGAGCGGCGGATATAAAATCCATCAACTTGTACATTGTCTAGTCTTGTGATGCCCTTGATTAACTCCTCAGAGGCTATTTCGTCAGAGTCTAGAAACAACACCCATTCATTCTTAGTTTTTGATAATGCATAATTTCTCTGCTTAGCAAAATCATTGTTTATATATCGCCTATATACTCTCGCGCCCAGGTTTCTAGCGATATTTGGCGTATTATCTGTAGAATAATCATCGACTATCACAATCTCGTTGGCTGTAGGAACACTTTTAATTACATCCGGCAGTGTATGTTCGGAGTTTTTAGTTAGAATGACAAGACTAAACTTCATACTTTATTGTAAAGCTTTTATTAAAATTATTGTGAAGAGTAAAATAGTCAAAAAAAAAGCGCGAGAAGTCGTGACATTCTAGTAAAAATTTCAACAGTTATAGCCCACAGCAAACCATAATGCTTTCTAAAATAATAAAATCTTGAGTGAACAAAGTGCTTTTTTAGTATTGGTGATTCTTCTCTATTATCAAATTTCCATATGTGAACTACTTCTGACTTTGCTGTAAAAAATATTTTGTAACCCAGGTCTCTGACTCTTCTACATATATCAGACTCCTCAAAAAACAAGAAAAATTTTTCATCAAAACCATGAAGTTCTTTAAATATTGTTTTTTTGATCATGAATGCAGATCCTGGAACTACTTTAACCTCGCGGTCCACAGTCATATCCTGATCTGTAAGCCAATAATTTCTAGAAATTGAATTATCAGGGAAGACTGTGTTTACAAAAGAAAGAGCAATCATCCCACTGATTGGACCTAGCTCATTGGATCCAAGCTGAGGGAATAAATTACCCTTTGGATCAACTAAGTTTGGTGCAACTATTCCAACCTTTTTTGTGTTCTTGAAAAACTGTACTAGATTTGGAATTGTTTTGTTTGTTATACGAGTATCAGGATTTAGAAAAAAAAGATATTCCCCTCTCGCATTTGCTGCTCCTAAATTATTGCCTGCCCCATAACCACCATTTTTAGAAGACTTTATATAGATCAATTTATTATTATTTTTTAGGTCACTAATTGTATCTGATTCAGAGTTATCAATAATTATTAGCTCAGCATACTTTGGTTTGTTATGTAGGACCGACTCAATAGTATCAAAAAGCTTTTTTTTGTCAGAATAGTAGGTGATAATTATAGAAACGCGGATCTTAGTCATTTGCTAGTGATAATACCATCTTTTCAAGCTTTCTATTATGTTCATTCCAGCTAAAATTATTTATATGAGAGTAATCAAATTGCTTACCTTTTTTGATTAAGTCGATTTTTCTTACAAATGCATCTACTTCCCTTGGTAAAAGGTATCCTGACTTATTATTTTTGATAGTTTCTATAAATCCACCTTCACGAATCGCGAGGACTGGCGTTTTGCATGCTTGTGATTCAATTGAGACAAGACCAAATGGTTCATATCTTGATACACATAATGTGGCTATACTTCTGCAATATTCCTTTGCTAACTCAACATCAGTTAACTTATTTCCATGAATGATCTTTAGTTCAAGTTGAGCTTTTTTGGCTATTTTTTTTGCGAATGCATATCCATTTGGTTTATCGGTGGCACCTACGTATATGAGTTGATTTTTCTTTTTCACTCTGTATTTTCTAAATACGCGAAGATCTACTCCAGGATGAATATATTCAGCATCTTTGTCATATGCTTGCATTATATTGTTTGCAGTAAACCGAGAATTGCCTACAAGCATAGTCGCAGCTCGTGCATTATCGCGATCTACTTTCTTTCGATATTGTCGTGTTGCAATCTCATATATGTACTTTAGATAATGAGATCTATCAGTGAATGCGAACTGTTTTTCATACGCAATTCTGAGCCACTCTTCTGCATAGTAGAGTGTTGGGATATTTAGATAGCGCAATATAAACGGTGCTTGGGTATATTTATCAGGATGAATAAGCGCAACATCAAAAGTATCATTTACTTTTAACGCTAATTTTTTGTGTTTGTTGCGAAGCTCAACAAAGTTAAGATAGTCACTAATCAATCTATTACTAGATGTAGCTATATCAATACTAAACTTCTTTACTGAATATTTCTTATGTAAATATGAGTATTGCTCTTCAAATACACGCAAAGCACCACCTCTAGGGAGACTGTGAAACATTGCTATTTTCATTGTTTTTGAGCAACTATATAAATCCAATTGCCTTTCTCCGTAAATATCTTATCTCTGAATCTCTTTTTAAAAAATGTAAAGATTACAGAGCTAAAAATATTATTGGGGAGAAACTTACTTACCCTGGGATCATGTAAATATGACCATAACTCTCTATTAAAGAAATTGAATGTTGTAATCTTAAATAAGCGAATCCATTCTTCTATATCTACATCATCAAAATAGTACTTGTACTCAATAATTTTTAAGTTATTTTTTTCCAGTATCTTCTTCCATTCATCAATAGAACGATAATGAAGGTGATGTAGTCTTGTGTTTATTTGCTTATATTCAGATGGTGTAAGATTTCGTTTGAAAGTTTTTCTCAATCTATCTGTTGTAGTTGTCATATAAAACCTTCCTCCTTTTCTTAAAACTCTAGAAATTTCTTTTATTGCTTCTTCATCATCTTCTATATGTTCAAATGTCGAGTTTGAAACAACACTATAAAAAGATCGTGATCTAAATGGCATATCAGCTGCATCTGCAACAATGAGCTTTTTATACATCTTGAGTTTCTTGGCATTTTCAATTTCCTTAATATCAGCATCCAGTCCAACATCAAACTGTTTTTTATTCCAAAATAAATCTTTACCAATACGTGCATCTCCACATCCAATATCCAAGACAGGTCTTTTGAACTCGATATCACGCCAAATTCTTTCTTCACGAGCTCTAACTAAGATATCACTAGGTGAAAACCAGAAGTCATCACAGAATTTTTTTAATACTTTTTTATCAATCTTATTCATCTTTTTCTAGCGTTGCATAAAAATCATTTCCCCACACAATATTAAAGGGAGGAAACTTGCTCAATGGATCCAAATACACAAGGAAGTTATACATACGGTCCTTCCATGAGTAGATTGGCTTCTTAATTGTCACATTTGTTGAGTAAATTTGACCAGTAAAGCCTGTTTTCTTAAACATCCCATCTAGAGAAAAATAGTCAGGTTCATTAACATGCATTACGTGATCAAGATCTGTACGTATATCGGATGGATGAAGTAAATTTCCATACTCTTTATCAAAAATCATATTCCATAAACCAACAAACAAGCTACTTATTGGATAGCACCAATATGGATATGTATAATCATTGAAGAATTTACTTGGTGCAGTATGAATAAAAAGCTTACCGTCTGGAGTGAGTATTCTATGTATTTCTTTTAATATCTTCTCCTGCTCTTCTGGGTATAAATGCTCTAGTACTTCAAGCATAAAGACCACATCAAAGCTATTATCTTTATATCGTGTTTTTTTAGCATCTCGAACGAAGAATTTAGATGAATTCTTAATAAACTTTTGTTGTTTCTTTTGAGCCTTTTTGGCAATATCAATAGCGTCCTTAGAATAATCAATACCAATAGCTTCACGTGCACCTTGCTTAAGTGCGTAAAAAACTATTTCACCTCTGCCTGAGCCAATATCTAAAACTCGATTACCTTTAAGTTTTGGGAATAATTTTACTGTATGAACAAAGCGTGGTTCAAGTTTATTTCCATCACTCTCATTAAACTCATTGTATCCACTACAACCTGTTAAATAATATTCTTTTGTATATACTTTTGGATCTACTCTTCTTGATTCCGCTTTTTTCTTTTTCATGAAAATCTTCTTACAATTGCTCTCAATGGATACAAACTAAACATTTGTTTTCGCCTTTGACTGCTTACTTTATCATAAAAGTCAGTATGTTTTTGTTTATACATTCTGTTAAGTTTTAAAGCCCTTTTATAAATCTGATAATCATTCGTATATGTACTAATATAATCCTTCAAAGCTTTTTTATGAACGGTCTTTTGATACACTCGGGAAACATTTGAACGCGGAAAGTGCGTATCTATATCGAGCAGATTGTATATGTATAAAAAGTCATTACGAGACTTTTCTGTGAGACCTACAAAATCAAAGTCAGACAAATCAGTATTGAAATTTAGATATGACAGGTATCTATCTAGATTAAGTGAAAAGCTTGATACATTGTGATCTTTAGTTTTTGCTTTATTCCACTTATACACATCTGTCTCCACTTTTCCATCAATTAGAAACCCATTCTTTACGAGAAAATTAATATTTCTTGAATGATAGTATGATGTAGCCCAAAAATTGTAACTAGAAATCGCCCGGTTTACTGGATCGCGAACAACCGTAAAAAAATACGGATCTTTGTCAAAGTATTTTTCTATTCCTTTATACACATAGTGACCAAAGATTATTTTGATGTTATTTTTTTGTTTCTTGGGTATTCGTGATACATAGGAATTAATCATCTCTTTATAGTCACTTTGGGAATAATATCTTTTATTTGAATTAAGCATACCAAGCTCATCTGGGTACAAGCGTAAAGTTTCTTCGGGTGTAAAGTTTCTCGCAATATGGTGTGTTATTGTAGTTCCAGCTGTTCTTGGAATATGTAAAAAAATATACAGAGGCTTGTGAGAATCACTCATAAAGAACTTTCTTAACATAAAAAATCGTAGGAGGAACAATTGCAAGTAAGGATAATAGTGATGCATATCCAGCACCTACAATTCCATAATGCATAGTCAACGGAACAATTGCTATCACCAACACAATAGCTTTCAAGAGGTTAATGTTACTCGCTAAATCTTGGCGTTTCACAGCATAAAACAGCATATTCTCAGTTGTAACGAGTGAGCCTATCATGCCAAATAGTGCGAGTGGCTTAAGAGCTTGAGCCGCAGGCATCCAGTTTTCCCCCACTGTATAGAAAATTATTGGCTCGGCAAAAATAAACAATACAAGGCCCATTGGAATTGCTAGCACTGAAATCAATAGTAATGACTTAAAATATGCACGTCTAAGACGTTGCTTGTCACCTGCAATTTTTGAATAAACCGGGAAGACAACTTGCTGAACTGTCGAAGTTATCTCTGAACCAGGTAATAATGAAAACTTATAAGCCAATTGATAGTATCCAAGCTGTGCTGAATTTAGTATTTTCCCAACAACGGCATCATCTCCTTGTTGTGCTATATATGCCCATATACCATTTAGTGTTATCCACTTACCACTGCCAATAATTTCTTTAAACTTCTTGCCATCAAATTTCAATGAGGGCCTCGGTTTAATAAATGCAAATGAAAAAAGTACCTCAAACGCTGCTGCTGCAATCAATCCAATAACGAGACTCTCTGCGGAACGGCTATACAACGCATATCCAATAGCAAGGCCTGAGTCTATTAACATAAGAGATGAACGCAATAAAAACTCTTTTTGAAATTGAAGAGATCTTCTGAATGTAACAATTGATGGATTAATAAATCCTTTAATTAATGGCACAGTGGCTATTAGCAATAGTAAATTCACAGATCTAGGTGCTTCAAAAAATTCTGCCAAAGGATGTGCAAGAAGTGCAATTACGACAAACATAATAAAGCCTCTCACTATCGAAACTACCCAGGCAGTATGTACATATTTTTTTAATATATCTTTATCATCAGACTGTATAAGAAATATATTTATACCTGTCTCTGTAAATATTTCTAGGAATGCCAGTACAAGCCCAGCAATACCAAACAAACCAAAATCTGAGGGCAATAATAACCTTGCAAGAATAAATATTCTAACAAATCCTATGCCTCTAATTATCACTTTTAATGCGCCCATCCATCCCACACCAATAGCTGCTTGTTTGGTATAACCCATGGGTATAATTCTATCACGCAGTGAAGTGCTAACTATCACGCAGTGAGTTTGGAGAAGGATATAATACTATGGATGATACTTTATCGTCGTAATCTTCGTGAACCACCCACTAAAAAGCCTGCCATAATTGCGATATCCGAGCTAATTTGTATGAGTGGAATGAGAAGCTTTGCTTGAAGATCATCAACTTCATCTCGCAGCTTCCACATCGACCATGAGGTATACACAACCAAATACAAAATTAGTGCACATAAAAAGAACGCATTAAATGTGGCGAGGTAAAAAAGAAGAGCAGCAAGAAAATATCTTAAGAAAATAGTAAAAATCTTTATATTATGTGTGGATAGATTTTTACCAGGATGCCACCAAATACCAGTCTCCGCATCACCAATAGCATATTTAAAGAATTTCTTGATTGTTAAGGCAAATGTATCCGGCACTTCCCAATATACATATGCTTCAGGAACGCGAGCAATTTTAATATTCGATTTTATAACTTTATAGTTAAATAGAGTATCTTCACCAGCCCACTGAAGTTCTTCAGAATAACCACCAACTATTTTCCATGTTTCCTTTCTGAAAGCCACACTTCTCCCTGACGGCAAAAAATTCCTAGGATCAAACTTTCGTGGTGTCACACCGTGAAATGGAGCTACAGCAAGTTGCAAAGGGTCATCTCCGGTCATTACATAAAATCCGGCTGATAACCCAATATCTTTATCTTCAAGTGGGGCGATGATTCTTTCGAGCCATTTCTCATGTGCAACGCAACCGCCATCAATCTGAGCGATAATATTGTATTTTGCTGCTTTTACAGCTTCATTTCTTCCTCTGGAAATATTACCTCTTACTTGAAAGATGTTGATTTCACTGTGACGATCAGCAAATTCCTGCAAAATACTGAATGTGGCATCTCGCGAGCCACCATCTACAATAACAATTTCATCAGGTTTATGTGTTTGATTAAGAAGCGAGTCGACAAGTCTCCCTACACTTCCTTCTTCATTTAGAACTGTAGAAATAACTGAGACTTTCATAGTGATCTGTATAACAAATTAGATAATTATACAATATAGGTGTTTTTTGTGCCTAGATGAATTAGTTTAAAGAAAGAACTTGTTCTTTATGCACTACTACGTATATTATGAGAACAATAGATGAGAAATATTGTTGAAAATATAACAACAAATAGATTGTCAGTAAAGAATATTGTACGCATTAGTGCTGTTGCCTTTGGGCTCATCATAATAGTACTCCTCGCATCTGGGAAAATCCCCTTATTTACCAATACCAGTGCTGCAACTTTTCCAGGTAATTCTTGGGAATGGAGAAATCCATCAGAAGTAGGACTTGATGAAACTAAACTTAATCAATTTGTAAGTCTTATCGGTGGTGACGGAGTTGTTATCAAAAATGGATATATTGTAAAGACATGGGGTAATCCAGATGCACAATTCGATTGGGCATCAGCAGTTAAACCAGTGTTCAGCACGTTACTATTTGCTGCTATAGATGAAGGCAAAATTAACAATGTAGATAGTATTGTTACTGGCTGGTCCTTTCAAGGGAAGGATCAAGGCATTAGATGGCGACATCTCGCAGATATGACGAGTGGTTATGCGAGAGGTGAAGGACCAGGTGAGGCTTGGGCGTACAATGATGTAGCAATTAACCTTTATGCTAAGAGTCTGTTTGATAAAGTCTATAATAAATCACCCAATGCTGTTCTCAATGAACAGTTAGGTGCGCTTCAATTTGAACATGGTGATTTCTTTGGATCACGTGGTGGTTTTGGTGCTGAGACTAGTCCAAAAGATTTCGCACGCATAGGATGGCTCTGGGCTAACAAAGGATATTGGAAAGGTCAACAACTTATCCCCAAATCGTTTTTTGATACTTATATGAAAGCTGATGTCGCAAATAGCCTTCCTAGAACAAGCAAATCAGGTAGTGACTACCTAAATATAGGCAGCTTGGGAGGAGATACTGATCAAACTTCTGATGGTCCTGGATATTATGGATTTAATTGGTGGTTCAATAAGCCACGAGACGGTGGACCTTTGATGTGGCCAGATGCACCAGCTGACACTTTCCAAGCCAATGGTCACTGGGGACGAGAAGTAATGACTGTAATTCCTAGTTTGAACATTGTTGTTGCAGCTCGTGGTACATGGGGTGGTTTTGCCCCAGGTGACAAAAACTCATCGTCTAATCAGCGACTTAAATTATTAGCAGAGGCTGTGCTTGATGAGCCAATACCAACCCAGACACCTACACCAGCTCCAACACAAACAGCTGCCCCTACACCAACACCAACTCCACCTACTACCGGAACAAGTTTGCCTGGACAAATTGTTGTAGATCCAAACAATCGTAGTTGGCTCTATTACAATAAAGACAGCAACAACGATGGAAAACTAGATCCATTTTATTGGGCAGGTGCCGGAGGTCCGGAAGGTTTTCTTTTCTTAAGTACAAGTGCACAGAATAGCATTATAAATGCATTAAGTTCTGGTGGTGCCAATGCGTTATATATGCATATGGTTCGCTCACACGGTGGTGACGGGGGCAGTAACGATAATCCTTTCAAAAACAAAGATCCTAACCAAGGAGCTGATCAAGCTGTATTAAACGAATGGAATAATGTACTTGCAAAGCTTGAGCAAAATGGAATATATGTACTACTTTTCTTCTATGACGATAGCTCAATTCCTTATTCCAAAACTACATTTGGCTCAACAGAAAAACAGTTTATTCGAGATGTTGTTAACACATTCGAAAATCGAAAAAATATAATTTGGGCTATAGCAGAGGAATATGAAGAAGGTCTATCTACATCAAAAGTCAGTGCGATGGCTGCAGAAATACGCAATGCCGATAATTATAATCATCCTATTGCGGTACATCACCTTGCTGGAAATGTAATGGACTTCCCAAATGATCCAAACATTGATCAGTTTGCTCAGCAGGCAGGATCAACATCAGCTGGAGGACTCTATAACGACGTTGCTCAAGCATTTTCAAATTCAAATGGTCGATATAACGTTAATATGGCAGAGAATTTCAACTCTACTGGAGGAAGCAATCACGCAACATCTATTGGAAATGGTGACAGAACAGATGTCCGTCGTCGCAATTGGGCAGCTGGTATGGCAGGGGGATATGTAATGGCGGTAGGTGCATGGGAAAATAATATTGGTGGGACACCAAGTTCCGGAATGATAACTGACTGGGGAAGACAAATTAGATTCTTTGAAAGCACAGACTTTGATCAAATGTTACCAAGCACATCACTCAGAGATGGAGGGACACAATATCTGCTTGCTAATCAAGGAAAAAGCTATATTGCGTATGCATCTAATTTATCTGGCGACATTGGGGTAAGGAATATGATATCAGGTACATATTCACTCAAGTGGCTCGATCTCAATACGGGTAGTGAAAAAACTGAGACAAAGAGTGTTGGATCTGGAACTCAGTACTTCTCTCGCCCATCTGGTATTGGCAATGAGCTAGCTGTATATATTCAAAAGACTAGCAATACAGCACCAACATCAACACCACAACCAACAGCAACAGCTACACCCACCCCAGTTCCAACTGATTCTCCAGGCGTATGTACAGGTGATATTAATAACGACAGCACTATCAACTCATTCGATAGAAATATACTGTTATCTAATATATTCGTCCAAATAAGTGGACCAAATTCAACTGAATCCGACCTAAATAGCGATGCTGTTGTTGATATTTTGGACTACGCATTATTAAATAGAAACTACGGAAAGATTTGTGAATAAAAAATGATAAACAGAACTTTACTAACTACATCTAAAATTAGGCAGACAATACTATTGTTTGCTGTTATGCTTGGATTGCTGGCTGGAGTGGTACTGCTTAATCAGACACAAGACTTAAGAAGGAGTGCTGCAACCGCAACTGGTCCTGCTACATTAGTGCTTACACCAGGCTCTCAAAACATTACCCCAGGCGAAAATAAAGTTCTAGAAGTACGAGTAAACTCTGGTATATCAAATGGGAAAATAGATGGAATACAATTTATCGCAGATATCCAAGGAACAATTCCACCAGACTTACAATTTAATCCAGTTCCTCCTGCTGGTATGGAAGTTCTTTTCCCAGATTCATCAAATGGTTTAGTTGAGAACTCAACAGGGCTCGAACTGCAGTATGTTGCTGTTACAAAGGATCCGTTAGTGCCAACTGTAGCAGCGAGTTCCAATAGCATCTTAATAGGTACTTTTTCTTTCACAGCTCCAACATCAGGTTCGTTTAGCGTTACTTTTAGTCCTGAACTATCAAGAATTGCTGAAAATAGCTCAGCAAAAGATATTCTAAGGTATCCAGAGACGTACTCATATACGTTTAGCAGTGATCCTGGCAATGAAGAACCAGATAACTCTGGGTTAGTGTCGATATACAACACTCAAATCTCAAACGGTAAGAGTTATTTATGGGCCCAACTTCCTGATCAGAAAAAAGTTTATATAGATCGCGATTATGAGTTTGATACATATGATCTCCCTTCATATTTACTTAACAGTCAGTATTTGCAAACTGCTAATGCTGATAAGAATTCATCAGATGCAAACTTAATTCGGTTCAATGTTGATAAAGCTGTTGATGTATATATTGGACTAGATAAACGTGTACCAGTTCCAAGTTGGTTAGGTTCATTTGAGCGATTATCTGATGATTATGCGTATGGTAGAGCACTGATATTTTCTGACTCGTTTAATCTTTATAGACGACGTTTTGATTCAGGATTAGTGTCATTAGGAGGAAACATTAATAGTGGCACTTCTAGCTCAAATTCACGATCTATGTACTCTGTTTTCATCTTACCAGCATCTGGACAATCACCAACGCCATCACCATCACCGATTCCACAAACATCTAATACACCAGCGCCTACGAGTACACCAAATCCGGGCACACCATCTCAAGGATCATTCATTGGAATCTCTAGTGGCCAGGTAGTATCGGGCGATATCCAAGTTAGATATGATGTTGACCCATCATTGATTACAACAGTTGACTTCTCAATTGACGGAAGAAGTATAAATTCTGAAAGAGCAGCACCTTATACATTAGGCGGTGACGATGGACGAGGTACAATCTTTGGGTATAGCACACGTAATCTCTCAGATGGGTACCATACTGTTAATGCGAAGGTTTCACTAAAAGATGGCAGAAGCTATGTAGACTCATTAGGATTCTATACTCAGAACTCATCATCACCACTACCCTCAGTAACGCCAACACCTAGACCAACTCAGGCACCTACATCTGGATATTTCAAAGGTATTTCAAACGGTGGAACGGTCTCTGGAGTAATATATGTTCGTTATGAGCCAACATATTCAGGGATAAAATCAATTGGTTTTTATGTTGACGGTCGAAGTGTCAATTCTGAGTCAGTTCTTCCATACGTGCTAGGTGGAGATGACGGCGCGGGTAACATTTATGGATATGATACAAACTCGATTTCTAATGGATATCATACATTGTCAGTATTAGTAACTCTTCAAGACAATAGACAAATAGAAGACACTATATCTTTCTACAGTTCAAATGGTGGAAGTACTCCAACTGCAACACCAGCTCCAACATCAGCGCCTACACCAGCTCCAACATTGCCACCTGCACCAACACCTACAGAAGGAGGAACATTTACAGGGATTTCTAATGGCCAGACTGTTAGCGGAACTATAAATGTGCGATATACAATAAACGGATCAGTATCATCTGTATCATTTTATATTGATTCATTACAAATAAATTCTGAGCGTAATGAGCCTTACGCACTTGGAGGAGATGATGGTGCTGGAAATATTTATGGTTTTAATACAAATAATATTTCGAATGGTACTCATCGACTTAAAGCTCAAGTAGTGTTTAGTGATGGCCGAGTTTACGCTGATGTGCTTGATTTCTCAGTAAACAATACTACTTCCTCATCAACACCTGCACCAACGTCAGCACCGGCACCAACAGCTACTCCTACAATACAAAACGGCAATTTTGAGGGTATCTCATCTGGCGAGACTGTCGCAGGGACAATCTATGTTAGCTTTTCTGCAAACCCAGATACTACAAAGGATGTACTCTTCTCGATAGATAGCAAACAAATAGGACGTGAGAGAGGTGCTCCTTATACGCTTGGAGGAGACAAAGATGGAAATATCTTTGGATACAACACTAGCCAGATTTCTAATGGTGAACATACATTATCTGTAGTAGTAACAGATACTAATGGCCGAGTCTCCACAAAGAGCCTAAAGTTCAAAGTCCAAAATTAATTATCTTTCTTTCCATAAATGAAGATATTGGTTCATAGTCCTGTCCCAAGTTAATGACGATGCAAATTGATGAGCCTCTTCAATTACTTTTATATATTTTGACCGTTTATATCCATGTAATAATTTTTGTAATTGGTAGTCATTTCGAATAGTGGTTATGTATTTTGAGAATGGTGACAATTTATAGTAGTCTTTCTTTAACTCATTATCATAAAAACATATCACAAAACATTTTTGTTGAAGTGACTCAATTATACTTAAATATCCTGAAGCGATAACAATATCTGCTTTCTCAATATAATCTTCAGGATTTTTAACCATACCTGTTACAAAACCGTATTCTAGGCATTCATCTCTAAGCTCGCCATCTCCAACAAATATACATTTATATGAAATTCTTTTTTTTAGACTTTCTAATAGTATTGGTAAACCGGTATCTTTATCCAACCTCCCCAAGTAAACAATCTCTTTTCTTTTTTGAATCTCTTTACTGTAATTATTGCTAGCTGCACCATACATGATTATGTCACTATGTGTTCCATAATATTTGTCAATATATGCGCCCACAGATATTGTAGCTGTAGAGATCATATCACTAAGTCTTTTAATTATTATGTTTTTAAGAGGAATTGGATACTCTCCCTCCCAACCATGCATGGTTAAGTAAAACTTTTTCCAAAATAGAATCATCCTGATTGGAATCACCCAAATCATAATGTCGTGAACATGAACAATATCACTATTAATGAAAAGTCTGATCTTAAGTATAAACTGGATCCATATATAGAGAATTCCTAGATACTTAACTTGAGGATCTTTAACATAGTGAATGATTAACTTAGAATTATCGGTCATTTTCCCAACACGCGGTTCAGATGTAATTATATGCACTATGTAACCAGATTTATTAAGTGCCTTGCATACTGAATAGACATGACGCTCAACACCACCAACACTCGGTGGAAATCTTTTTACTATAAATAAAACTTTCTTCATTGTTGACAATCTATCGTCCATTATGATTAAGTTATTTTAGCATTTGCTAAAGAAATGATTTTTTCCAGAATCTCATTAAATAAAGCAATATATAATATATTGATCTTCTCGATTCTATTCTTTCTTTCCCTGTTTTTACCGAAGTTAGCTTATTCAAATAGCATATTACTTGACGAAGACTTTGATGACCAGAACTCATACGGATGGATAGAAACACTAAATGCAACAAACTCTTTTTGGCAAGTTGTTTCTGGCGAATATAGGGGTGAAGTCGTGCCTTTTATAACACAAGGTGGAATTTTCAGCTCGTATGGCGATAGTACCTGGAGTGATTACATCGCTGAAGTAGATATACGAGGCTTAAGTGGACTAGATAGGCATTTTTTCGTTAGGTATGATCTTTCCAAACCAATTAGTGAAAGAGGATATGGAGTGAAATACATTGAAGGCACTAAGGGCCTCAGTCTGTATAAATCCGGTATAGGGGTTGTTGCGTCAAATTCTGAGTTTATTTCGAATATAGGTGAGACACATAGACTAAAATTTTTGATGAATGGACCTAACATACAAATAGTCGAGAACAACCAGTTGCTCATTGATTACACTGACACAACTAATCCCGTATTAACTGGACCCATTACTCTTTATGTACAAAGCTCTGGTTCAGGATACAAAAATATAACTGGATATGACAACATATATGTGGAAGATATTAACAGTTCACCCCCTCTCAATCTTCCAATTGAATATCAAGGTAGATTGGAAGACACACACGAATCAGCAAACAATTTTAGAGAGACATTTTGGAATAGGCTTAATTCAAGTTTTGATCATCAGTTTGAAGAAGGTCTATTCTTAAACTATTTAGGTACAAGCTACCTTCCAGATGAATGCATAGATGGCTTATCTTGCTATGATGGTCATGCAGGTATTGATTTTTCCCGATTTATTAACCCCTCAATCAATAATGATACGGATACAAATGTTTACCCGGCCGCAGCTGGAGAACTTGTATATAGATCTGAAAGAGTGGATCCAAAAGGTAAAAGTCCAGTTAGATGTAAACCAGACCCTAAGGGATTTGGTTGTATTGCAATTATCCAACATACCCTGCAAGATTATCCAGACTTGTATACTTTGTACGCCCATTTATATGAAATTTATCCCAATATATCCGAGACTGTAGATGAATCTGAAGTACTAGCACAAATGGGAGCAACTGGACGTGCAACTGGCAGACATCTTCACTTCTCAGTTTTTGAAGGTGATCCAGCTAACAATATCGGTCTTAATGCATTTAAGTCTATGAATTCATCCGACTGGGAAACACTAAGTCAGCAAATAGCAATTGATCCTTCACCTTCATATTGTACCTATACAGCACCAAATGGATTAGTATTCCATCCTGTAGATCCATCTGGATGGGATGGTGAAGGAGTTGATCCCTGGTTAACTTCTTGCGGAAAAGAAAACAAGCTTCTTTGGAGATATCCACTTACTCAATAAATCCTTGTTCGTTGAGCAGTTCAATTGCCTTTTGGGTAATTCTTTGTTTTCCAGGTTGATAGATTTCTTCTGCAGTTGCTAAAGCACTATCATAAGATACCCATTTATAGTTATCAAACTCTGATGCCTCCATATCTAGCTGAGTCACAGGGACCTCTATAGCATAAAAGAGATAGCACTTCCCTTGCATTTTTACTGGTTTACCATCATCAGTTTGTAGCTCTCGCATGCCGTGCTTGCTTTCTTTAAATACAATCTGATCTCTGCCCATATAATTAGGCTTGCGTTTTGCATACATAACTAGGTCTTCTCCTAGCTCTTCTCGGAGTTCTCTTTGAAGCGCTTTTTCGGCTTCTTCGTTATTGCCCACACCACCTTGAGGTAGCTGCCACAAATTATATTCTTCATGAAATACAAGAAGCACTTTTTTGTCGTTGACAAAGCAACCTACAATTGTTGGCCTCAAGCCCTGCTTCCTGATTTCATCTAAATCATGCAATGTAAGCGCTCCCATATGTATAGTATATATGTTACTAGCCTTTAATGGCAAAATTAATTATAATTTCCAATGTGATCTATCCTGGCGTATAATAAAATTTATGTATAGTAAAATTAGTTCTTTCATCGGTGAGTTACTCCAGATTGTCGTTTTCGCAATATCAATATTCTTGTTTGTATATCTACTAGTTCTGCAGCCACATAAAATTAAAGGTGAATCTATGGAACCAAATTTCCATAACAGTGAATATTTATTAACAGATAAAGTAAGTTATCGTTTCGGAGATCCAGAACGAGGTGACGTTATTGTTTTTAAAGCACCACCATCCTACACAGACGAATTTATTAAGAGAGTTATCGCTATACCAGGTGAGACAGTAATGGTTAAAGACGGACATGTGTATGTCAACGGAAACCAAATTAATGAAGATTATATCCCTAATAATTTTGTCACAAGACCTGGTCAATATGCCCAAGAAGGCGTTGAGATAACTGTAGGTGAAAATGAATATTTTGTTCTAGGTGATAACCGAGATCACTCGCTTGATTCCCGTGTCTTAGGTACAATAGGAAAAGAATACATTACAGGCCGAGCTTGGCTTGTCTACTGGCCAATCAACCAAATTGGTGTTATTACAGCTCCGATATACGCATTTTAATTTCAACAAGAAGTGAAGTGGTATAGAATAGAATAGAATAGAATTTTTTTTTAGTTACTCTTCAGAATTTGCAGCCATATCGTCTGGACTTTCAGACTCTCTTTCTACTGTCTTACCAGTAAGCGCAGTGTATATCTGCTTTAGTCGTTCATCTGTTTCTTCTAATCCACCTTTAAGAACTAATGTAATCTTAGTCTGATTTCGCGATCGTGCAAGTCTAACCTGAGTCTTTTTATTGTCACCATCGTCTGGGATAAGCGCTCTTTTAATATCATCCTGCATACGATCTAGCTCTTCAGACACTATTCGAGTATCATTAACTCGGGCTTTTGGTCTAGGTGCTTGATTGATACTTGCTTTCATTCGCCTTGCAAGCTCCTCAGCTCTACGTACAGAACCAGTCTCTCTCAATATAATCTTGTAAGCCTCAACAATCAGATCTGGATCATCGATTGATGCAAGTGCACGAGCGTGCCCTTCTGAGATAAGTCCTGAGAGTAATCCATCTTTAAGCGCGTCAGGAAGTGTGAGAAGTCTCATAGAGTTTGAGACATATGCAACTGACTTACCCACACGAACAGCAATTTCTGATGTAGTGAGATCAAAGTCACCCATAAGTTTTTCAAATCCCTTAGCACGATCAAGAGCATTAAGATCAACACGCTGGACATTTTCAACAATAGCCATTTCAAGCATTCCTTTGGGGGTTGTTTCACGGATAACAGCAGGGACATGTGTAAGACCAGCCAATTTTGAGGCTCTCCAACGTCGTTCTCCTGCAATGAGTTGTACACCAGCTGGAGTCTTTGCAACAACTAATGGCTCTAAAATCCCATGTTCTTTAATTGAGTCAACAAGATCTACAAGACTTTCTGGTGTAATAACACCACGGGGTTGGAGTGGATTTGGTTGTAATTCTTCTACTCGTATTTGAACAATTTCTTCAGCCATTTATTAGTTGACGTTGATTAATTTCCTACCTTGTTTTTGGGCAAATTTAACGACACCATCGCGTATCGCAAACAATGTGTGATCGCGTCCTTTCATTACTCCGTCACCAGCATGAAAAGTAGTACCACGTTGTCTTACAAGAATGTTTCCTGAAACTACATTTTGACCACCAGAAACTTTAACACCGAGGCGTTTTCCTGCTGGATTTACATGTTGTGAGGCTTTACTACCTCCTGCTTTCTTTTTTGACATAGCTACATTTTAAAAACATTTTTCACGGATGTCAACAATATAGATTGTTATAGTTGATATCGTTACGATATCTTCTCTACTTTGACTCTAGTGTAGACTGGACGGGATCCTATTTTCCTTCTATATTTTGATTTAGACTTAAACTTATATACATGAATCTTTGTTCCTTTTTCTTCTTCTTGTATAACAGAAAGTTTGAGCTTAGATTTTTCAACTTCAGGCTTGCCAATAGTGATATTATCATCGTTAACAACAAGTAATGTCTTTGGATCAAGTTTTTCACCCTTTACAAGTTTATCAACTAAGATTTCATCGCCTTCAGATACTTTAAATTGTTTTCCTTTCACGGATATCACTGCATATTGCATAGGCTGTATTTTATATGTTTGAGGCAATAATTACAAGCTCGATACATCTTTCTTGCTCTGTATCACAATTCCCAATGTGCTCATTGTCGCTATAAGTGAAGATCCGCCGGCTGATACTAATGGTAGCGGTAAACCTGTAATCGGTGCAATCCCCATATTCATACCTGCATGAACAAGCGTTTGTACAAAAAATGAAAATAGAACACCAGATATGAAACCTCTCGCTACTGGATTTTTGGCAACTTCCAAAATTTTGATAAATCTAAAAATAATAAAAAATATAATAAGTAATATTAACAATGTACCAAGTAGTCCAAATTCTTCAGCGATTGAGGCAAACATAAAATCAGTATGCCTCTCTGGTAAAAATGCTAATTGAGTCTGTATTCCTTCTCCAAGCCCTCTTCCAGATAACTCACCGGATCCCACAGCAATTATTGACTGGATACGATTATATCCTCCACCCAAAAGATCTTGTGAAGGAAAGATAAGTCCTAGTATTCGTGATCTTTGATATGGTTGCATAATCAACCATGCTATTGGTGATGCGAGTACTCCTAAAATTCCCATACCCAAAATATATCTCTTATCAAATTCTTGTGAAAAGACAATTCCACCTATACCTATTAGCGTAAGCACGGCAACTCCTAAAGATGGCTGTAGCACAATCATACCAACAGGAATCGCTATCAATACGAACGTCTTGATTATATTTACTCGGGTAAACTCAATATTGTTTAGATATTGTGCAAAAAAAATAAAAATGAAAGGTCTAATAATTTCAGTTGGTTGTAGAGTAAAAGAGCCTATCTGAATCCACCGAACAACACCTCTGGTAGCTTGTCCAATAATTAAAGGTAGAAGTAGCAATACCAGTGTCATCACATAAAAATGCCAGTGAAAGATTGTCAGAGTCTCAAAGTCGATCTGAGAAAAGAGTATAAAGGCGACTATTGCTAAAACAATATACAAAAAATATTGAGGAAATAGATATGGAGCCAATGAACCAAGCATGATAACACTAATAACAAGTAAAAATGCTGTTGCTATCAGGAGTGCTGGCTCGTTGTTATAAACTGACCAAAATGTTTTTTTCAATTTTCAATTCTCTTTACTTCAAATGTATTACCCACAGTTAAGTTTCTCACTAATGCTGCATTTGTAATTTGATCCTGCAGTGCTTGTGTAAATTCTTGAGTAATAACAACATCCACTTGCTCATCAAGAGATGTGCCTAGCCTCTTTCTTTCTGATTGAATCTCTCGTGTAACGTCTCGTGCATCTCCCATCATTCTTAGCCGATCATCGATTGTTGTATCAAGGTCTACAGATATTTCCTTTCCTCTTTTAACATCAACAATAAGAATATTTGTCTCATCTTTAATCAATTGAATTACATCTTTACAAAAATCAATAGGCGATACTACTTCAAGTAGATTTAGTGGCTGACGCACCTTTATGCCAGCTTCCTTACGCGCAGAATGCGCCTGTTCAACCACTTTTCTCGCAATATCCATCTCATTTTCAAGATTTTCATCAATGAGACTATCAGTTGCAGTTGGCCAGTTAGATAGATGCACTGACTCATCTTTTGTGAGATTTTTATAAATTTCTTCGGAGTAAAATGGTGCAATTGGTGCAAGCAATCGAGAAAACTGAACAAGACAATCATACATTGTTGTATAAGCGCTATCTTTATCATTACCATCATCAACAGTAACACCAACACGATCTCTAATTCTTCTGATATACCAGCCAGAAAAGTCATTCACTAGAAAATACTTTAGTGCTTCAATAGCCTTGACTGAGTTATATTCATCCATATATTTAGTTACTTCTTTTATTAGATTATTAAGTCGAGAAATTATCCATGTATCAATGACAGCCTTTCTTTCTTCAACATATGCATCTTTACTCCAACCGTCCAAATTTGCATATGTAACAAAGAAGCGATATGTATTTTGCAATGGAAGTAGGAAAAGCTTAACTTGATTGCGATACTCCTCTTCTGAAATATTCATGTCCTCTCCCGTCATTATGGGACTTGAAAGCAAATACAGCCTTAAAGCATCCCCACCATATTTAGTGAGCATTTCACGCGGATCTGGGTAATTACCTAAGTTCTTACTCATTTTCTTTCCATCGGTTCCTTTCATAACGCCGTTTACAAGAACATTTTTAGCGACGATATTGTCAGATGGTCTCTCTGAAAGCGATAGGCCAACAGCAATAATATGAAGCACATTAAACCAAGCTCTAATTTGTCCTGTATATTCAGCAATAAAATCTGGTGGGAAGAATTGCTCTAGTTTTTCGTTTTCATTAAATGGATAATGTCTTTCTGCGAACGCAGCAGAACCCGCCTCAATCCAGCTATCTAGTACTTCTGTAACCCGATGTGCTTCTTCACCAGTTTCTGGATCCTTAATAACAACCTCATCAATACCAGGTTTATGAAGATCATCAATCTTCTGACCACTTAATTCTTCTAGCTCTTTGATTGAACCTGGAACAATACGTTTTCCAGATTGAGTCTCCCAAACCGGTATCGGTGAACCCCAGTATCGTGATCGAGAGATACACCAATCAGGTTGTGCTTTAAGACTGTTAAGAAATCTTCCATGTTTAAAATGCTCTGGATACCAATTTACCTCTTCATTATGTTTTTCAAGCTCAGGTTTAAGTCTCTGTACATTTACAAACCAAGCGTCTTGTGGTGAATAAAACAATCGTGTATGACACCTCCAGCATGTTGGAACTGTGTGAGTATGCTGTTTCTCTTCATACATTAGACCACGATCTGCTAAATCTTTATTTACAAGAGGATTCACATCAAGATAATACATTCCTCCCCAATTAGGAACATCATCATGTAGATGTCCCTCCTCGTTAACATGTAAAACAACTTGAATGTCCTGTTCGCTCATTGCACGCATATCGTCTTCACCATATGCAGCAATTGTAACAATTCCAGTACCCTCCTCCTCTGTTACGAAGTCACCAGGAATTATGACAAAGGCTTTTTTATTTTTTTCTTGAGAAGATAATCCATCACCTGTTCTGTAAAAATCATAATGGCCCTCAAACGTTTCACCAATCAGCTTTTCCCCTTTAAATTCTTCTAGTACTTCATAAGGCTCATCTTTTAACATAGAGACGGTGTTTTTAGCTAAAATATAGCTATCGTCTCCTTGCTTAATTCTTACATACTCTAATTTCGGATTCACAGCAAGCGCAGGTGTCGCAATTTTATTCCATGGAGTTGTAGACCAAGCAAGATAATATGTATTGTCATCTTCTGTAGCCTTATATTTGTAGGTATTTGAGGCTTCGGTTACTTCTTGGTAGTTATCAGCATCCATTGCTACTTCAAAATTAGAAATTGGAGTTACGCAGTGTGGACAATATAAAGATACTCGTCGGCCTTTATAGATAAGGTCTTTGTCATACAGTTGTTTAAACACCCACATGACTGTTTCCATATAATCCTTCTCCCAGGTTTTATATGCATTTTCAAAATCAACCCAGCGGCCAATATGATCAACGTACCATTCCCACTCACCAGACACTTCATTGACGTATTTTTTGCATTCTTCAATAAACTTTGCAACGCCAACCTTTTCTTCAATATCTTTCTTGCGCTCAAGATTCAGTTTATTTTCAACTTTATTTTCAATTGGCAACCCATGTCCATCCCATCCCCAGACACGTCGAACTCGGTATCCTTTCATCGTGTAATAACGACCATAGGGATCTTTGGAGATTGAGCTTAACAAACTCCCGTAGTGAGGCATTCCAGTAACAAAAGGAGGGCCATCTAAAAAGTTCCAGTTTTTATCAACAGGGTTTTTTTCTACTGATTTTTCAAAAATTTTATTTTCTTTCCAAAATGTAAGAACCTCCTCTTCTCGTTGAGGGAAAGTAACTGAAGAATCAACCTGATTATAATTGTTTTTTGCCACTATGAGGCTTATTTTAACGTATACATAGGTCTCTGGCTACACTCTGGTTTCCAGAGACCTGTGCTTTATGATTTAATCTCGATTACAGTATTTAGCAGTGCGGCACCCGTAGCAATCGATGGAACAATAAACATCGTAATAACAGCTAATAATACTTGAGTATATCCAAGTGATGCAGCCTGTTGCACTAGGTCAATGTTCAGATTTCCAACTAGGCTAAGAACAAGCAGACTAGCTACATTAACAATTAAGCCAACGAGTGTGCACGCTGGAAAATATAAATACCAGGGATCGTCTGCTTTTTTATAGAAATCAGGAATTGATAATGTTGCTGTAATTATCACAAGCATGAGTAGAATACCCATTGGCATGCTTTGTAGAATATACATTAACCCAAATATCCAAGTAATCAATAGAATCGCGGCTCTACGTATCATTATCGTCCTCCCAAAAAGTACAATCTGATTTGCACTTATTATATCACTATGGGTTTTTATTTTGAAGTTAGTAGTGAAGGATTCAAAATAGTGAGACGATCAAAAATACCTTAAGAGGATTTTCAACTGCCTCACTATCACCACAAACTGTATGCCGACAGAGTGGATAAGTATATTTTATAGTTAGTTAATGGAATTAGCAAAAAAGAAGGAAAGTTTAGTGAACTTTGCGGAGGAAAGCTGGAATTTCGAAATCTTCACCGAACTCATTCTTTGATGATTCACCTGAATCATATATTTCTTTTTCCGTAGGACGCTCATCTTCAGCTTGTGTTTTTTGCTCTTGCTGTTCATCATCTTGAACTGCCGAACGCGTTGCTCCGGTTAATACATCTGTCCCCGAGCTTGTTGACATTGATGGAGATGTACTACCCATCTTCGCGATATTTGCTTGGGTTTCATCAAAACCTGTTGCAATGACAGTGATACGTACTTGATCAGACATATTCTCCTTAATAACCTGTCCAAAAATAATATTCGCATCTGGATCTGCAGCAGATGAAATAACGCGTGCTGCCTCATCAACTTCAAACATTGTCATATCATTGCCACCAGAAATATTAAAGAGAACTCCACGTGCACCATCAATAGAAAGGTCGAGGAGAGGGGAGGAAACCGCTGCACGCGCAGCCATCTGCGCACGATTTTCTCCCACTCCCGTTCCAATTCCGAGGAGAGCCGATCCAGCATCTTTCATAATAGTTCTCACGTCAGCAAAGTCTACGTTAACAAGACCTGGTGTTGTGATAATTTCAGCGATTCCGGTTACAGCTTGTCCAAGTACGCTATCTGCTACTTTAAATGCCTCAACCAGCGTCATCTTGCGATCAATAACATCCATGAGTCTTTGATTTGGAATGACAATTGAAGTATCGACCTCTTCCCTCAAATTCTCTACTCCTTCTTCTGCAACCATTTGTCGTCGAGTTCCTTCAAACGTAAATGGTTTGGTTACAATTCCAACAGTGAGGGCTCCAGATTCACGAGCTAGCTTGGCAACGATTGGTGCAGCACCAGTTCCAGTACCGCCCCCCATTCCTGCCGTGACAAAAACCATATCTGCATCAACGAGTAATTCTTTTATTTTTTCTGCTGACTCCTCTGCAGCCTGACGGCCAATCTCAGGATTACCACCAACGCCAAGTCCACGAGTTAGCTTTTCACCAATCTGAAGTTTTGTGGGGACTGAATTTGAAAGGAGTACTTGAGCATCTGTGTTAAGCAAAATAAATTCAACACCGGGGATGTGGTCACCTTCAACCATCGAAGATACAGCGTTTCCGCCGCCGCCACCTACACCAATTACTTTGATCTTTGCAATTCTTGATGCGTCAGGTTTAACTAAAGCCATGTTTATTTGTTAGAGGCAGTGTATCAAACTAGGGCAGTTTGTCCAAGCGGTAAATTATGGCAGCAGGTTCTTAATTGTATCAACAATTTTGCTTAAACCGGCTGACTTTGGTAATTTAATGCTCATTCCAGGTCCTTGTGATGTTGTACTACTATACTGGTCGCTTTGCGCCCCGTAAAGTATCAAACCGACTGCTGCGGCATACTTTGGATCAATAATATCATCAACAAGTCCTTTTACACCCTTAGGTTTAGCAACTCGTGTTGGAAGTGACAAGATACGTTTCGCGACTTCATCTATACCTACAGTTAATGCTCCGCCACCAGTAATCACTGTTCCTGATGGAACTTTGTTCATAATGCCCGCCTTTTCTAGATCAGTTTTAATTAGTGAGAAGATTTCATTTAGTCGAGGTTTTATAATACCCTCAGTTAATGTTCGTTTTGTTACTTTCTTTGCTGCTTCGCTTCCTGTTTCAGATACTTCAATTAGTTCTTTGCCATGTTTGTCTGTTGAGACACTCTTTTTATGAAGATCAAGTTTAATCCTTTCTGCTGACTCAAGAGACACTCTCAATCCAATTGCCAAGTCGTTTGTTACGTTACGAGCTCCGATAGGAATCGCCCCAGAATATGCAAGTGCTCCATCGACGAATGCACAGACTGAAGTTGTCCCAGAGCCTATATCAACAAGTACACAACCCAGTTCTTTTTCTGTCGATGTAAGTGTTGAATAGCTCGCTGCAAGACCAGTGAAGACAGTGTCTTGAACATCAATACCAACTTCACTCACGCTCTTTGTAAGATTTTTCAGCGCAGCAGAACTAGCCGTGACAATATGTGTTTCAACTTCAAGCCTTACACCAGACATACCAACAGGGTCTCGGACACCGCTTTCACCATCAACAATAAATTCCCTTGGAACTACATGAATAATCTCACGTGAGGCAGGGTGAGATATCGCACGAGCAGCTTCGATTACGCGGCCTATGTCCTCTGCTGTCACTTCACCTGTTGCGTTAGAAACAGCGACGACGCCTTTGGAGTTTTGAGAAGATATATGTGCTCCTCCAACAGTAATAAATGCTCGATCAAGATTATACCCAGCCATTCGTTCAGCTGGTTCAACAGAAGAAATAATTGATTCAACAGCCTCTTCAATATCAACTATCTGGCCTTTTTTAACGCCTTTCGAACTGACGCTTGATACACCAATAATGCTCACAGTCTGCTCCTGTGTCATCTCATCAGCTGTTACTTGTGCAATCAAGGTAGTGATCTTCTCACTCCCTACATCTATTGCTGCTACTAATTTTGAATTACTGCTCATTTAATTATTGGATTCTTATATCTTAAATCAATTGTATGGATATTGTCAGCCGATACATTCCTAATTTTAGAATTTTGCAACGCACTGTTCAACCGGAAAAGCATAACTTCCAGAGATCCAAGCAAGACATCTATATCCCCATGTGTTGGAAAGACTATCTCAGTTGATTCATTATATACTATAAGAAAAGAATTATTTGTCCAGATTGCTTCATTTACTGAGTAGTATCGGGACAATGACGAAAGTAATTCGATACAGAACAAAAAGTCTGGATGATCTGTATAGTCATCAATATTTGTATAAAGCTTTGGAAGTTGGGTATCTACTGCATCACTAATAATAGTTGTATCTAATGTCACAATATGGAATTCTGTCTCAGTTTCACTACGTACAGCTACTGCACCCTTTTTTTCGATAACATTTATAACAAGTTGACTCGGAGGAACAAAAAAGTAAGTAAAAGCTTCAACTTCATTTTGAAGTACATCATTTTGAGATATCTTTTTATTCAAGTTCTTGTACGTAACTCCAACTAACGCATCTGTACCTGAAACAATATGTGGAGAGCAAGCACCAAATTGGCTATTGCATCGCACATCTTTTACTGTAACAAGATATGGCAAGACAAGAAGAAATAATAATATAAACGAAATGGCAACAAGGATACGAAATCTCATTGAGTTATTTCTAGAAGTAATCTAACAAGATTTTTGTGTGCATTCAGATCTTTACTAGTAGTTGTAAGTTCTTTTGTTGTATATGTACTATAGTTATTCTCAACTTTTTGAAGTGTCTCAGAGAGTGTATCGGTATCAAAAGAATCTTGATCAATAATCTCTGCAATATGTGCACGACGAGCCAGTTGTGCGTTTTTATTTTGTTCATTGTAGCGAACCCATGGAATTGGAATAAAAATCGTAGGAATACTAAATGCAATTACTTCAGCCACAGTGTTTGCACCAGCCCGTGCAATCATTATATGAACATTCTCAAGTATAGTCTTTAGCTCCCTTGGATGAATGAATGCAAAGGATTGATAATGAGGATTGTTTATTTCTTTTGCGTGCTCGATGTCTGTATCACCTGTTTGATGTATAACAGTATATTTCTTTGTTAGTGTATCAATAGACTGAAATATAACTTCATTTATTGTCTTCGCTCCTCTGGAACCACCTGTAATAAATAATACTGGTCTGCCTTTAGGTTCTTTTCTTACAATGTTTCGTAAATTCTTACTGATAGGATTGCCAATATGCACACATTTGTGTGAATTGAAATGAACCTTACTCTCAACTCGAGCAAGCGCAATCTTTTCAGCAAAGAATGAAACTATTTTATTCGCAAGTCCAACTGCAATTGTTTGCTCATGTACAACTATGGGAATTCCCAATATCCACGCAGATATTGCAACTGATACAGAGATTGCTCCTCCGAAACTCAATACTATATCTGGCCTCTCACGCGAAACAATTCTAAATGCATGTATAAAGCCAATAGGAACTTTTGCCAGAGCAGTGATAGTTTGCGGAGTCCATTTGCGCTGCAGCCTTCCCGAATCAACTTCGTAAAAACTCACATCCAAGTCCGCAAATACTTTAGCCTCAAGCGTTTTTGCATTATTATGCTCAAAGGCTTTTTTGTTTCCAATCCAGACAACCTCATCAAAGGCTTTTTGAGAATGAATTTCCTCTATTGTTGCCAAAGCTGTAGTTCCTGCATGTCCACCAGTAATGAGTACTTTATTTTGTTTCATGAGATGAAATATTAAGTAGTATACCAACTCCAAACAAAATCATCACCAAAGATGAACCTCCGTAACTAAAGAAAGGAAGAGGAATACCTGTTAATGGTATTAGTGCTACCATAGATGCTATATTCAAAAACATTTGTCCACCTATCCAAATACCTATCCCAGTCGCTAATACTTTCGAAAAAGTATCAGGTGCATTTTTGGCTATTTTGAATACTCTAATAACGAAAAATAGAAGTAATACAAGAATTGCTGCAGATCCCATAAATCCAAGCTCTTCAGCCATTACAGCAAATACAGAGTCGCTCGCCGTTTCTGGTAAAAAGAGTTGTTTCTGGCGAGACTGGCCAATTCCAGCACCAAATAATCCGCCTGAACCCAGCGCAAAAAGTATTTGTCTCATATGATATGACTCTCCTAAGGGATCTGCTGAACTTTGTAAAAAAGTCATTAATCTAGCACGACGATAATCTGAGAAAAGTACTAGCATTGCAGCCAATGCTCCCCCGCCAAGAGTTGATAGTAAAAAATAGAGTAACGGTGCACCAGCGACAAAGGCTTGTGCAAATCCAATTGATACAACAACAATTGTTGTTCCTAAGTCAGGCTGTAACATAATTAAAGCAGCAGTAAAACCAATAATCCCTAATATTTTAATAAAATCGGTTTTTTTGCTGGCTGCATAGGCAACAACCATAGCAAGTGAGAGTTTTGCAAACTCAGCTGGTTGAAATGAGAAGAATCCGAGTGAAATCCAACGTCTAGCTCCAAGTAGTCTATTTCCGATACCTGGTAATAAAACAATAATGAGCAAAATTACCGTTAAAATATAAAAACTGTTCGCATACTTCTCCCAAGTTTTATAATGAATAGAAGCACCAGCAACGAGGGCTGCATAGCCAAGGATCATCCAACGAAGCTGCTGCTTCGCAAAATGATATGAATCTCCAAAGACAGCTAGTGCTTGAGGAGCTGAAGCGTCAGCGACGGCTAACAATCCCAATACAGATAATAAGACCGTAAGAAGTAGCAAGACTCGATCTACCTTTGGAAAATTAAATCTACCAGATAATGAAATGCTTTTAGCTTTTTGTCGATTTTGCCTACGTCTTGCCACAATTTATTTTATACTGCACAAGGTGTATGCACAAAAGAGAATTAAATGGTTGCAAGCCATAGCCCGAAGACTGCCAACATAACTCCTGCTAGCCAAGCACGCATCACAATTTTTGGTTCTTCCCAACCTATCGCCTGAAAAGTGTGATGAATCGGGGCGATTTTGAAAAATGGCTTATCTCGCAGTTTCCAACTCAGAATCTGAATAAGAGATGAAAGTAGTTCTAGGACAAACAGACCGCCGATAATAAAGAGAGTAGCGATATTTCCTATCATTAATCCAATAACCGCCATCATTGCCCCAAAGGAAAGCGCTCCTGCATCACCCAAGAAAATACGTGCTGGATATACATTAAAGTATAGAAAAGCGATAATAGATCCTAACCATAATGAAATGAAGATAAACAGAGGTGTATCAAGATTATCAACGGCAATAATAATATAAGAGAATAGATATATCATTAAGAGTCCAGAAGAAAGACCATCGAGACCATCTGTAATATTGAAGGCATTTGAGAAGAAGATGATGATAAAAGCTGCGAGTGGGACATAAAGCGGGATTTGCAACCCACCAATAGCAATTGTCAGATTAATTGATTGCTCAAATAATGGTATATATATTTGGTGAATTCCCAACAAACTATGAATCATCCAGGCGATTACAGTTCCTAAAACTATTTGTAGAATAAACTTCTGTTTCCGAGTAAGACCAAAGACTTCCCATTTACCATCCTTACGAGCTTTGCCAAAAATCTTAACGAAGTCATCAGTTGCTCCTAGCAAACCGAATGATATAAATGTAAATAAAATTATAAGGAGCTCATATCGCAGACTAAAAAGTGTTCTAATCGGAACACCCATCCTAATGCTCAATGGCAAAAGAATTGAAAAAAGAATAGTAACAACGGAGATAACAAGCAATCCGCCTCCAATAGGTGTACCGGCTTTAATGTCATGTAATTTATCAAAAAGCATTTTCTTCTTCCCACCCTTGCCTTCAACTTTGCGAGTAAATTTTAATTTATACAAAAAATCAATAAAAGGAACTACAAGAACAGCAGTTATGAGAAATGAAAATATGACGAGTCCAAGCGCGAGGGGTAAAACTTTATTTATCTCCATGAGTTATCTATATTATACATTTTTTTCACGATATTATCTCAATTTTTGCGCCTAGTTTTTCTAAATTTTCCTTGAAGTGAGGATGACCTCTATACAGAGCGTCTGCGTTAAGAATTGTTGTTTCACCTTCTGCTATCATTGCTGCAATTACCATGGCTACAGCAGCACGGATGATATACGGTGCCTCGAGTATAGATCCTCTTAATGGCCTTCCCGCAGTTACTAAAACTCTATGAGGATCAGCCATTAAAATGTTTGCATTCAACTTTAGAAGCTCAGATGTCCAAAAGAGTCCTGACTCAAACATCCAGTTATGAAACAGTGCCTGTCCTTTCTGTGCGGCTAATGCAAGTGGAATAAACATTGGCAATGAATCAACTGGTAGTGATGGCCAAGGCTGTGCTTTTACATGTAGTATACCGTTTCTTGAAGACTCTATTTCTATATTCTGTTTTGAATCAATAATTGCAGTGTCTCCATCATATGTAACATTGACACCAAATTTACTAAATATGTAGTTTGTTTGATGAAAGTGCTCTGGGATTGCATTATGAATCTTTATAGTTCCACCAGTTGCTGCAGCCATAGCTAAAAAAGTTGTTATTTCGTAATGATCAGTAACAATTGTATAATCTGTTGCTGTGAGTTCTTCTTTTCCTTTAATAGTTATTACAGAAGAACCGACACCCTGAATATCAGCACCACATATTTTGAGAAAATTACACAAATCCTGAACATGGGGTTCACTCGCAGCGCCATAAATTGTAGTAGTTCCATCAAGTCCCGTTGCAAGCATGATCACATTCTCTGTTGCAGTAACACTCATCTCAGTCAGCCACACATATTGTGCTTTGGCATTCATTGCGTCCATTTTTGCTGAGCTATGGTCTTCATATACAGTGACACCCAATGACTTAAACGCATCAAAATGTGCATCAAGAGGCCGAACACCAAGTGTGCATCCACCTGGTAAGTCATTAAACTCAACTTTGCCAAAGTGAGACAACATTGGTCCCCACAGAAGCGATGTGCCTTTCATATTACCTAAATCTTCTGAGTCAAAGTCTTTAGGCTTTATTTGAGAGTTATCAATATGGAGTATGTCTTTCTCTTTATTCCATTCAATTTTTGATCCCAGTTTTTGTAGTATTTTTACTAATCGACTCACATCAGAAATGTCTGGAATATTTGAAAGGGTGAGTGGTTTATCGAATAAAAGTGTTGCTGGGATAATAGCAACAGCAGCGTTTTTACTTCCAGATGGATAGATCTCTCCAGAAAGTTTTTGTCCACCGTATACTTTAATATCCATGAATAGTTATTATATACTCTGAACGCAAATTATGAATGTCGCCGACGTTATATCAGTCGGCATATTAGCCTGGTTTTATGCCAAGGTGTGGGAAGAGAACGCGTGCAATATCAAACCATAGAGGTGCAGCCGTTTCTGATGCCCACTGAGAGCTCTCCGGCTCTCGTAGTGTCACAAGCATTATAATCTCTGGGTCATTTGGTGGAGCAAAACCGATAAAACTCGCAATAGTTTTTTCTTCGTCGTAGTGTCCAGCGACAGGGATTTGCGCTGTACCTGTTTTTCCAGCAATCTTATACCCCTTTGGTATCGCCCATTTAGCCTCACCTTGTGAAGCAGCAACCACCATCATCTGTGTCATCTTGTCAGCAGCTTCCTTGGATATCACTTGCTGTTTATACTCAGGCTTAATATCTTCCTCCCAGTCACCCAGCACAAACTTATCTACAACTTGCGGCACAACATATTTCCCGTCATTTGCAATCACTGCACCGGCAGTAATCATCTGAATTGGAGTCACAGCAATACCCTGGCCAAATGACATCGTAGCCAAGTCAACTATATTCCATGTCCCTCGTTCTCTGATTGAGGCGGTTGCTTCACCTTGCAAATCAATACCCGTTACATGTCCAAATCCAAAGCTATCAAGATAATCGTATAACCTATCTGAACCAAGTCTGTCAGCAACAAAAGCCATACCTACGTTATCTGAGTTTTTTATTACATCAGTCATAGTCGAACCTGCATGATATTCATTATTCCACGTACGAATATAATATTTATCCACTTTTAGAGGTTGGCCACATATATCACAAACTGTCTCTGGCTCAACAACACCAGCATCTATTCCAGCAGCCATAACAATTGGCTTGAAAATAGATCCAGGCTCATATGCATCTGAGATTGCAGGATTTCTGAATAGCTCATCCGAGTATTCAAAATACTCACGTGGGTCATAGTAAGGGTTTGAGGCCATACCCATGATTGCACCTGTTTTAGGATTCATAACTATAATATTTCCACTCAGTGCACCATACTTCTCAAGACCTTCTGCTAGTTTTGTTTCAATAGTAAGTTGTACTGTCTTATCTATATGAGTTAACAAATCCAAACCTTGTTTCGCAGATATTTCATTGCTTGATCCAAAGATGAGAGGGTTACCCAACGCATCAGTTTCACGAACTTTATATCCGCCTGAACCAGTAAGGGAAAAATCATAAAAGCCTTCTAAACCAAAGTACCCCTTATTGTTTCCCTCACTATCTTTACCCACGAACCCAAGTAAATGTGCTGAACTTGAAGCTTCTGGATATAGTCTATCTTCTTCAATATCAAAGCCCAGCCCATGAATAGACAGATCTTCAATTTTTTGTTTAGTGTCTGAGTCAAGTTTTTTTTCAAGTGGTACCCACATTAAATCTTGAGAAAGAGTATTGCTAATTCTACTAGTTTCCTCAAGCAGCAGATCTTTATAGTCTATTTTTTCTGGCTTTACGCCTGGATCATCTGAGACTGGCTGTTTGACATCATCTTCATCAACCAACAATGGTGCCAATTGATTAGCAATAAGTACAGCGTTATCTTTTAGTTCGGGGATTTGCGCAAATAGAAGCCATTTATCTTGACTAGCCGCAAGAGGTGTTCCATCACTTGCAAGAATATTCCCACGATGAGCTAATGTTCTATTTCTATGTAACTGCTGACCACGTGCTTGATCCGCTAAATCCTTTCCACGAACGATTTGCCAAAAAAATAGACGGCCTATAAGCACAATACCTGCTACTAAAAATAATGCACCTACTAATCGTATGCGATTTTCCATATTACTGAAGTTGAGCCACACCCGACTCTTTCTGGATGTACACTAACTCGTCTGGAGTGACAAACCCTTCCTCTTCCGCTATCTTAGCAACATCACTTAGTGAAGATTCTGTAATAATCTCTGCTTCAAGTTTTCTAATATCTTGTTTTGCCTCAGAGATGCTTCTTTCAATATCACTAAGAATACTTCCCTGATGTGAAGCTTGGATACTTGAAGAAATCATTAAGGCCCCTGGCAAAAGTATTGCTGAAACAAGAAGAAAAAGAACAATATATCTTGACATTGATTGCTGCTGTCGTGCTTCTTTTCTTTTTGATGTGTATATTTTCATACTTTTTCGATAACTCTCATTTTGGCGCTACGTGAGCGTATATTTTTAGACAATTCAGATTCAGTTGGAACAATTGGCATCTTTGTAATGATGGTTCCTTCACCACTAAATTCTTTTTCTTTAAAGAATTGCTTTGTAATTTTGTCTTCACCTGAATGAAAACTAATTACAACAAGTCTGCCTTGATTAGAAAGTATGTCAAACGCTTTAGGAAGTGCCTCTTCCAATACAGCAAGCTCGCTATTAACAGCCATGCGAAGAGCCATCATCGGCTTTGTCGCTGGATGTGTCTTGGTAATTTTTCGTCCAAATAGATCTATAAAATCACCAACCGTTTCAAACCGCTTATGTTCTCGAGCTTTAATGACTTTTTGTGATAATTTCCATGCTTGGTTTTGAGAACAAGCCAGCGTAAACAAATCAGTTAGAGACTTTTTATCAAGAGAGTTAAGCAAATCTGCAGCTGTTACGCCAAGATCTAGATTAAGTCTCATATCAAGTATTTCTTCTGGTTTGCGAAATGAAAAACCACGCTCAATAGAATCAAAATGGAGACTAGATACACCTAGATCCATAAGAATCCCATCAGCTGGACTAAAGTCATTATCTGATGCAATAGAATCTATGTTACTAAAGTTATCGTGAACGAGGATGAACCTGCTAAAACCATTGTTAGCAGGAGGGCAAGCTACTTCCAAGTTCTTTTTGGCAACTTCTAACATTGAGGTATCTTGGTCTATCCCAAGAACATTTCCTCCTCGAGCAAGTATTTCACAGCTGTGACCTGCTGCTCCGAGTGTTGCATCTATATACTTTCCTTTATTTTTAATGTTCAGTGCGTCAATCGATTCATTTAATAAGACGCTTACATGTTCTGAATTGTACATTTTTAAACCACTTATGATTGGTTCTAATCATTTTGATATATTTTCACGGTTGGGTCAAGCCCAAAATACCCGAATTTAAGCTGAGGATTTTTGGAGTGAAAAGTTATTTGGCGAAGATACCGATGTTATCAAATGATGAAGCGACGTCACTCCACTGCCCATCTTCGAAGCGAGCGAATGGTGAGTTTAGAGTTCCTGGATGATCTTCTTCATCTGAAGCAAATACTCCATAAGGACCTGTGGTGAGACCATCAAAGCTAGCTGGCAAGCCAAACGTATTCATCACAACAAAGTAGCTTTCTGACACATCATCGAGTGAATATGTGAGTGCTCCATCATCACTAGAGAGATCTTGAGTGCCTTGATACAGTCTCCATGTGGTTTTTACTTTACCAATAAACTTTCCATCAACATCACGGAACTTAAGAGTAAGTGTTCCATCATCAACACCCTCATCATATCTAAATTTCCCTGATGATTCTGATCCTAGCAAAATTTCTCTTTCAACTGACTGAGGCCCGGTGAGTGTAACTCGTCCAGGAACACCTTGGTTAATGCCTTCTGCAGTCTCATAGAAAATTTCATACTCCATCATTGATGCACCTGGAACATCAATGTCATTTACTGCCAGCACAAGATAATGACCATCTTCTGTTGGAGTGAGAGTTGTAAATGGTCTTTGGTGTTCTGCAAGCTCAGGAATATTCTCTTCTTCCATCTCAGTATCAGATGTTGATCTGCTGCGCACAGCAAATACAATACCAACAACGAGAATAAGTATTGCAACAAGAACCAAAACTGGAGCATATTTTTTATTCATGGTTATCACTAATCTCATTCTGAATAAACTCGTCTAATTTGTCAATGGATACACGCTGTTGTGAGCCCGTATCACGATCTCTGACTGTTACATCATTATTTTCTAATGAGTCAAAGTCTACTGTAATGCAAAATGGTGTTCCTATTTCGTCTGCTGCGGCATAACGCTTTCCGATGTTATTTCTCTGATCCCAGTTAACTGGGTAGTTTTTTTGTAGGTGCTCAAATATCTCACGAGCTTTTGAAACTAATTCTTCTTTATTTCCCAATAAAGGTGAGACCATAGCTTTATAAGGAGCAAGATTTTTAGGAAGTTTTAGCACAACACGATCTTCTACTTCGGTATAGGCGTTATCTAGAAGCATAAAGAAGTTACGATCGAGTCCCCATGTGGTTTCTAAAACATGAGGAACAACTTTTGATCCATCATCATTAACATATTCTAATTTTTGTCCACTATGTGTGATGTGAGTGTTCAAATCATAATCCGTTCGATAATGAAGTCCACTTACTTCATCCATTCCCCAAGGGAACTCATATTGGAGGTCTTCTGCAGCTTTTGCATAGAAAATTAACTTAGAGTGAGGTTTCCACCTTGAGTTTTCTTTTTTAATTCTCAAATCATTAAAGTACCAATTTTCAATTTGTGCACGCCAGGCTTCAAACTGTTCTTCCCAGTTTTCTCCGGTAAAGAAATACTGAATTTCCATTTGTTGGAATTCAAGCATTCTAAAAAGAAATTTTCCTGTTGTGATTTCATTTCGGAACACTCTCCCCTGCTGTGCCACTCCAAATGGCAACTTTGGATGCATAGAATCTAGAATGTTTTTAAAATCAACATACATTCCCTGTGCGGTTTCTGCTCTCAAATACAATTTTTGAAGATCTTCTTCAGTTGAACCAAGATTAGTTTCAAACATTAGGTTAAATTGTTTTATTGGAGTTAGCTCATTGCCAGCAGGAGATGTAATTTTATTATCTGCAATAAATTGATTTAGTTCTTCAACGCTCATGTTATCGCAATCTGGGACATCTTGAGTATTATTGTGCGCCCAATCTTCAATCAAATGATCTGCTCGATATCTGATATGTGTTTCTTTATCTTCAGTCATCGGATCAGAGAATCCGCCGACATGTCCTGATGCTATCCAAACTTTAGGATGCATAAGAATTGCGCTCTCAATTCCCATGATATCTGGTCGAGAAGTTACAAATCTTTTCCACCAAAGAGCACGGATATTTCGAAGTAGCTCTACACCCATAGGACCGTAATCATAGACGTTTGCAAGACCCCCATATATCTCTGAAGATGGATATACAAATCCTCTACGTTTTGCGAGGGAAACAACTTTTTCCATTTTACTTTGATCGGCCATGAGGTGATTATAGCACTAAGCTCAGATTGATTTAAATGAGCTAAATTAGTATAATACTATCGGATTAAATTGCTGTGAGGAGGTTGCTATGCAATATGTAGTACGTACATATTATAACGAAGATCCGGATTCTCTTGTCGTGATAGAGATAGTTGACTCCGTTGTTAATCAAAAGGGTCAAAAGGTAGTTGCGATGACAACTTCAGAGTCTGAGAAGCTGCTCTTACCTGCTTATCCTGGTGATGTTTTCCTTGGATTATCAACTCTCGTAGAAGAAGGATATGCAATCGTAGCTGTCTGCGATCGTTGCGACACAAAAAAAGGTCGTGAGATTGTCGTTGACGATAGCATGGTTGCAAAAGGCAACTGGCTCATTGGCTTTAAAACCAAGCAAAAATAAATAGTACTTTTGTAAAAAAGGGATTGTTCACCTATTGAGCCGTCCCTTTTAATACAACATCTTCTGAGCAATTCTTACAGAATTAATTTTTCGCTCAATTAAGCTTTCTATCGCTGTATCTAAATCCGCCAAATCTTTGTCATTATCCCAAAATCCTTGGACTGATAGTATCTTTTTTGCATAGCGCAACCTGCGTTTTTGAGATGCCCTCCCAGTATTAAGCTCCTCTAAATATTGCTTCAATAGATTAAATAACTCATTATTCTCCTCTTCATCCATAGATGTTTTGTTTACAAGCTCAAGTAAATAATATGCGAGTGACATCTTTGATAAATCAGATCTGATATCCATAAAATTATTGAGTGATTCCACTTCTGTAAGTATTGGTAGATTTTTTGTCTGTACTGCTGAGAATCGGATAAGTGATGCTGATTCTAGATTACCACGCTTTCTGCTTGAAGGTTTCTTTATACCTTTAGCAACCGCAGACAATTTGCCATAATCCGATGTAAATAAAGTGACAATTGCATCAGCATCGGCATAGTAGTGTTTTGATAAAACAATTGCAGATGAAGCTAGTTTGTTACTCACAATTTAATTGTAAATTCTTTGTCAGTCCTCAAGAAGAGTTCTTGTGTTTTATTTCCAACAGTAATGGTATGCAATATAAAGTCTTTTCCAGGCTGCTTTTGAACAAGCAGTGTATATTCACTATCAAACTTCTGTGGCAGTTTATATGTCAGTGTAACCTTTTTAATACCCTGTGGACGCAATTGGAATCCACCAGCAAAAACAGTCTTGCCCAGTTCATCATATACCTCGGCATCAGTCTCAAATCCGTCTGAGTCGATTAACTCAGCTCCTTGCGGTACATACACTCGTGTCCAGTTTGGTAGTACTGAATTAAGCCATCCATCATAGTCTTTAGGATTTGCATATGTAATAACAACTGTTTTAGTTACACTTCCATCACGAGAAATCTCAACATCTTGAGCCACCTCATGTGTAACATACAGGTTTGACTTACGGCCTCCTAGATTTGAGTCATTAACATGTAGATAGTCTCCTTGGAAGTCTTGATCTATGCGTCCAGCCAAATTTGCACCTTCTGCGCCAGACTGAGCTTCCTCATCCAATAGATACACAAGCACATGCTTTTCACTTATAGATCTCCATGCCGCCTCAAAAAGATCTGTCATTTTTTCTTTTGGCTGTCCAAGTGCGTTGGTTAGTACAGAATTCATAAGTGGTCCAATAATCTCTTTTCTTTGTCCATAATTTTCTGGTGCATATATAATTTCACCTGATCCATCTTGATTCCATACGACAGGTCCTTCTACATCAGCAAATGCCTCAAGCTCATATATTACCTGTGGACAATCACAACGCTCATCGTTATTTGTACTAAAGTCCCCATAACCAGGAACTCCTATTGGTCCTATTGCATTAAGGAGATTAACAACAACTTGTGTGTCAACAGCAATAACGCCGTCCACATCTTCAATTCCAGCAGAGGCTGCTTCTTCTAAGAAGAGAGAAATACTTTCTTTAAAGTCTGGGTTCCAGTTAATATCACGTAGTCTAAAATTATCAGACAATAAATATGGACCTTTCAGATATTCTTTAATAGGATCTGGAGCCTCAATTGATGGTGTATAGTTTGAATCTAGATCATAAATATCGCTCGATCGAACATTTTCAATTTTTCCATTTGTTACATTAATAATTGAATATGCTGTTATAAACCCACCAGTCGCACGTAGCTCTTTATCATTTTGAAACAGCAATAGATATTTCCTCTGATCTTCTACTCCAAGTAGATACGATGCTTTCTCTATTAACGGCTTACTTTCAACCAAAAAGTCTGCTCCTTCATCAAGTGCTTGCAGAGCGTCTGTAAGGGGTTCACGGATTTTTCTACCTTGGAATTCTTCTGGATACTTACTTACATCGATTTTATCAACCTCAGCTTGGATCTGAACTATATTTGCGTTCACCTCGTCCAGCCTTGGCAAAATATCATCAATAGTATTAACTAGAAATTCTATGCGATCATTAGCTGTTTCTGTTCCTGCGCTATCTGTGCCACCCAGCCCAATAATATCTGCGTATGGCTTAATCGTTTCAAGTGCTATATCGCCTGTATCAAGCGCTATCAACCCAGCATTAAGTCCATGTCGGGCATCTTCTACATATACACCAACAAACGGTAGTCGCCTCATCCAATAGACTTTGTTGAACTTACTTTCGAATCTTAAAAATTCAGACTTAAAATTAGCATATTCAGATTCAATGACAGTAATATCTTTGCTTGAAGTGGAACCCTTAAGATTCTGTGCAGATTGCATGAGGACTTTACTTTCTTTATATAGATCTAGACTAGGCAAAACTCCAAATAGAATACCTAAGAAAATAATTAAAAAAAATGAAGTCAGTACAGTGCCCAAGATAATAGCGCCACGCCTTCCCATATGCATACGTGGTAGTTTAAGTTGTGGTTTTTTAAGCTTAAGCTTTTTCATAAAAGCAAATTTAGAATGAGACATCTTTGACTCTTCATGAGGGCTTTCCATTGTATCAACAATTTCCACTTTTGGTATCTCTACATTGTCAGCCTTACTGGGTTTAATCTGAGGTATGTCGTCGGGCATAATATATAGATTCTATCAAAAATTTATCTTAAACGGCACCTTTTCCCGTAATCATAACCCATGGAGTTTTAAGTAATATGAGAATATCTAAAACAATGCTTCTCTTTCTTGCATAATATGCATCCATTTCAATCCGTTTATCAAAATTTACCTCACTTCTCCCAGATACTTGCCAATATCCGGTAATGCCTGGTTTGACCATCTGCATTTGTTTTACAAGCTCTTTGGTTTTGGGATAGATTTTTGTTTGCTTCTCCAACTCATCTTCATAATATGGGCGCGGACCAACAATGCTCATTTCCCCTCTTAATACATTCATTAGCTGTGGCATCTCATCTATTGAATATTTACGAATAAATTTACCTACTTTTGTAACTCGTGGGTCATCAAACAGTTTGTAACTAGATTCCTGATATTTTTTATATAACTTCTTAAATTTGGGGTCTTTCCGAAGCATTTCGTGCGCATTCGCAATCATGGAACGAAACTTAAAGGTATAAAAAAGTCGGCCATTTTTGCCGACTCGTTTTGGTGTATCTGCAAAGATTGGTCCTTCAGAATCAAGCTTAATAGCGACAGCTGCAACAATCATAATTGGGGAGAAAAGAATAAGTAGAAACGTAGCTCCAATAACATCAATAATTCGCTTTGTAATGTAATAGATCATGGCAGGTTACAGATATTCATTCGCGTCTTTCTCTTTTAAGAGATTAACTATTTGCTTTACGTTCTGAGCACGAGACTTACTTGCGATAAGAAGTGCATCTTTTGTGTCAACAACAATAATATTATCTACATCAATGACTGCAATCATTCTACCGTTTTTGTGAATAAGCGCATCAGATGTGTCAATATTTATTACAGAACCACCTTCTTCTGGACCATCAATAATGACATTCCCAGTTTCATCTTTCTTTAAGTTTTCCCAAACTTCTTTCCAATCGCCAATATCAGTCCAATAAAAATCTGCTTCTACCATCATAAGATTTTTTGCTCTCTCAGCAACTGCATAATCGATAGAGATCTTCTTCATATTTTCATAAGAAGACTTCGTAATTTGTTTTTCATCTGACGTACCAATCGCTTCGCCAATTGACTTTAAATTTGTGTATATTTCAGGCTCAAAATTTCGTAGAGATTCCAATAGAGCATCCGCACGCCAAACAAACTGACCTGCATTCCAATAATATGTTCTTTTAGATATGTATTTTTTCGCTGTTTTTAAATCTGGCTTTTCTTTAAAGCTTTCAACTCCATAAAACTTTGTATTTCGCACTTTTTCAGAAACCTTGCCTCTCTTTATATATCCATAACCCGTATTCGGATATCGAGGTTTTACACCCACTGTAATAAGCACATTTTTTTCAAAAGCAAGCTTTGCTGCTTTTTTCAAAGTAGAAAGATATATTCTAACTGGATTTACTAGTCTATCCGCAGATTCTGTAATAATCACAGCGCTTGTATCTTTCTTATAGATATGCATCGCACCAATTCCATGAGCTGGCCCTGTTTCGCGTCGAGCTGGTTCAACAATAATATTTTCAGGTATAAACTCTGGAACTTCCTTTAAAATCTCCTTTTTATATTCATCTGAAACTGTTACACAATAAATTCTTTCCCAAGGAAGTATTTTATTAAATCTATGTGAGGTGATTTGCGTAAGCGTTTTGCCATTAAAGAGAGGTAGAAATTGCTTAGGGGTTTTGTTTCTTGATCGTGGCCATAGACGTGTACCGCCTCCTCCGGCAAGTATAAGCGCGTATAAATGATCTTTATATCCTGGTTGTGTCATCAATTGCTTTTTTAAATTCTCTCAAAAATTTCTCTTCTGTAAAGCGTTTCGCATTCTGGGTAATTGAGCTTCTTTTGAAACGCTTCCGAGAAAACTTTCTCGTGGCGTCAATTATAGCTTTTTTAGTCTGTTTTTCAAAAAAAACTCCTGTTTGACCATTAATAACAGTTTCTGCTGCCCCACCTTTCCCAAAAGCAATAACTGGCAATCCCATTGCTTGTGCCTCTACCGCTACTATTCCAAAATCCTCACGCTGTGGAAAGACAAGTGCCTTACTAGTTTCATAATATGTAGCAAGTTCAGTGTCTGTCAACGAAGAGAAAAACGATATAGTCTCTCCAGCAAGTGACTCTAGATACTCTTTTTCTCTTCCCTCACCTACCACAATAAGTGGCAACTTCATTTCATTAAATGCCTTAATAGCCAGGTCGGCTTTTTTGTATGAAACAAGCCTAGAAACAAGCAGGTATGTATCATTACGCTTTCTAGGCTTACCTGGTGATAATCTGAAAACAGACTCATCATAGGGAGGGTAGATAACCTCGGAGTCTAAGTCATAATAACGCTTTGCACGTTTTTTGACCTCTTGTGAGATTGTAATTAGCTTATCAACACGATGTGCTGATCGTTTATCCCAGTATTTTAAATAACTCACAGCTGGTGAAGCAATTGATCTAAGCAGTGGATTAGAAAAATACGTTTTTTGTCCACTCCATAGATATCGAGTTGGAGTCAGTAGATAACACACGTGTTTAGTTTCTGGACGAGTAATAATGCCTTTTGCAGCTTCACTTGTTACTGAAATAACCAGATCATAGCTTTTAAAATCAAAGCTCTCAAATACCAGAGGCATTAGGAGTGCATAATACTCATGATTGCTTCGAGCATGAGGAATACTTTGCAAGAAACTTGTATTAATTCGAGCAAATTTCTTAGCCCATGGTGCTTTTTGAGAATCGTATACAGAAGTGTAGAGATGCGCTTTAGGATATAGCTTCAATAATGATAGTAAAACTCGCTCTGCTCCGCCCCACTTATTTACTCGATCATAAACCAGCGCTACTTTCATACACTGAGTTATACACTTTTAGTGTATATTTTGCCATCTTTTCGACAGAATACTTTTCTAAAGCTTGCTTCTGATACTTCAAAAGATCTTTTCTTGCCGACTTTTTCATGTTTAATATATTAAACATACTAGACTGAATACTTGAAAAATCTAGCGGATTAAAATAAATGGCATAATCTGAATATACTTCCTTAAAGACCGGTATATCACTTACAGCAAGTAATGTATTATTCGCAATCGCTTCAAGTCCTTGCAAACCAAAACCTTCTTCAAGAGATGGATATAAAAAGCCTTCCGCATGTGAATACAAATATCCTAGTTCATCATCTAATAGACTTTCAAAAAAATGGACATTTTTCTGAAGTTTAAACTTACCCATATCTTTGATTAAATTCTTTCTAAATGAGTTGTTTTTTACAACGAGTACAAGATGTGCATCAAAATCAGAATCATCCAGTAAATACGCCAATGCCTCTACTAATCTCGAAACATTCTTGTGTGGATATGCGTTACCCACATACACAAAGTATCTTTTGTTTTTTAGTTTTGAGAATTTAGACGTATATATACTTGTTTTTGAAGAATCTTGTTTGACTAAATTATCTAAGCCTTCATATATGCGTATAATTTTTTCTTCATCAATTGCGAATCTCTCTAGAATATCTTTTTTTACATATTCTGTTGGTGTAATTATTTTGCTTGCACGTCGAACTGCCACAGTAAAATCTAGATGATATGCGAATCTTTTAATTGCATAAAATGCAGTTGGTAGAGTAGTTGCATTCTTACCTACTTTTTTATGCATAGTCACATCATGAATTGTGACAAGAAATTTCTTGTTTGTAATAAGAGGAACATTAAAATGAGGAAAATGTACTATATCTGGATTAATGCGATGTATTATCCCAGGTAATAAAAGCTGTTCCTTAAATGAATAATGGCGATAATCAGCCTCTATTTTTTCCCAATTATTTGCTAGACTAAGCGATCTAAATATATCTGATCTTAATAACAAATAATACTGATTTTCTGTATCAATCTTTTGTAGCTCATCTACTAGGTTTTTAATGTATCTACCGATCCCTGTGTAGGCTGTTCCATACATACGGCCATCAATAAGTATCTTCATATATGTAAATAGTATTTAAAAATCCTTGTAAGTTTAAGTAACTGGATTCCACCCAAGACTAGCCAATTCGTTAAAAATGTATATTGCTGGGATAATCGTTTTTTGTAAAATAGCTCCATTGCTTCTACTCCTCTTAGTACCGACTGGAGAGATTTTTTGCGATCTGCACTTTTACTTGCCTTTTTAATATGAGTAATTTTTGACTTCGGATAGTAAACGAGTTTAAACCCTGCTTTTTTTATCCTCCAGCATAGGTCGATATCTTCCCCATCGAGAAAATAATCCTCATCGAACCAGCCAACTTCATCTAATATAGATTTTCTAGTAAGTAGAAACGCACCTTGAATAACATCAACCTCATGTTGTTTACTGCGATCAAGATTGGGGTATCTAAACTCAGACTCTAAACCTAGGAAATGCTTTGCGGCGATTAAAGGGAAAGGGAAGCTGCGGATCGTATCTGGATCGTCTTTCCCATTTGGAAGGATAACTCTACAAGTAATTGCTCCAATCTCAGCATGCTCTTTAATGTATTGAAGTGGTTCTTTTATGCTTTTTTTATCAACTATAGTATCCGTGTTTAAAAACAAAACATTCTCAGATTTTATATATTTGCGAGCTTTATTATTACCTTTTGAAAATCCTAAGTTAGCTTTGTTTTCTATAAGCTCTACATCAGGATATTTTGATCTAATCACCTCAACCGAACCATCTGTTGAGCCATTATCTGAGACTATAATTTGCAGACTACTATCTTGATCTTGTTTCTTAAGACTAGCTAAGCAATTATCTGTAATGTCTTTTGTGTTATAGCTAACAAGAACAACAGATACTTCTTGTTTACTTTTTTGTGACCTTCTCATAAATATTGTCGTGTAACTTTACAATGGCATTCCAGTCAAAATTATTTTTTATATATGATTTACCCGCTTTACCTATTGTGTCAGCGAGTTTCTTATCTTTTAAAAGCTTCACAGCTTGCTTTGCAAGCCCTTCCATAGAATCATCGATCAAAGCTTCCTTACCATTTTTAAGATCAAGGCCAGCAACTCCAATAGAAGTTGATACTACAGGCAATCCTGCTGCTAGTGCCTCAAGTATCTTGAGCCGTGTACCACCTGACCCTTTTATTGGCGTTACCATTACAGTTGATGCTTTATACGCATCTCGTGCATCTTCGATAGATTCTGTAACCTCAACATCTTCACGTTTTGCCAAATCGAGTATATTTTGTGGAATCTTCCTTCCAACAATCCAAAGCTTTGCATCTTTTGTTTTTGATCTAATATGTGGCCACACCTTACTAATGAGAAGATCAACGGCTTCTACATTTTGTAACCATTCAAAATTAGTCACTCCATACATCACACGCGGTGGAGATTTCTTTTTTACCCTTTTAGCTTCATAAAACTTTGCATCAACACCGTTTGGAATAATATCCACGTCTACCTTTCCAATCAGCTTCTGCATTACACGCTTATCATCCTCAGACACAGCAACGAGCTGATCTGCTTTTTTCCAGAAATGTTTCTCCCAAAACTTTAGTTTAATAACATCAAGCATATAAAAAGGCTTAAGATATAATGGAACTTCTGTTTCAACGTAATGTTTATAAACCATAAACTCGATAGTCTGCTCAACTAATATTGTGGGTATATCAGTCTTTGGGATATGAGGCATGACATAAAAAGCTTCCGCATGGATAAGATCATATTTATGTTTTTTGAGCTCCATATCGACAGCTTTTCGCTCTGATCGTGAGAAGTTTCTAATAACGACTAGAGGATAATAACCAAACTGAGTAAGTAACAAGTTTTTAAGAGTCCACGGCGATTTAGAGCGCCGAAACACTTTAACTTTTTTACAGTATTTTTTAAGCTCTGGAATAAATTTTTTTTCAGACTCGTCTTTTATAGATGTAAAAAGGGTTATGTCATGCTTTTTACTAAGCAACTTGATAATGTTATACCAACGTGTTTGCCCACCTGATGTTGAGGTGTTAGGAATAAACGGCACAAGCATTAATATCTTCATAGGAACATTATATATGAATAAGGGAACTTTTTTTGAGGGGATAGTTTTTTATGTTTTATCTACTAGTTTTAAAATAATATATTGATCAGTTTCTTCTACTAATTCAAAACGATTTTTGAAGTTAACACTATCTGTATCTCCTTTTGATGTTGAGACATAATACTTAGCACCCCAATCAATTAGTTGATCAATATTTGTTGTCACCACAGGCCAACCTCGTCTGCCAGTGTAATATAAAAATACAGTATTACCATTATATGGGGCGATTATTAGATCATCTGGGTTGCTAATTTCCTGCATTCTGGCAGCGGCATCAAGCATCGCATAATCGTTAATTTTATAATTTTCACGGACCCAGTAGAAACTTAGCATTACTGCTAAACCTAAGACACATGCGACTAACAAAGCTGCATATATCTTATTTAAGTAGCGCTTCGCAAAGATACTATAGATGCCATGTCCCATTGCGAGTGCAACAAAAGGCAGTATAAACGTCTGATAATAGTCATGTTTAACATTTGCTGTAGCAAAGATACTCACATAGGCAAACGCAGCAATTCCTAGATACAGTAAAACCTTCTTAGATTTTGCCGAAAATATCCCCGCACCCAGTAATGCCAATCCCCAATAACCTGATATCAGCTTTCCGACTCGCTCACCAAAGATCCAAAACCACCAGGAAGGCCTAAAACGGATACCGTCACCATTAAGAAGCCATTGGTTAAATGGAATTCCAACTAAATTTTCTGGAGTCTGCATCCATCCACGCCATAATGCAAGTGGAGTAACAATAATTATAAGCGCGATATATTCATGCTTGAGGTCTCGAATATCATCCCAGAATCGTATTACAAAAGCTATCATCAGCAAAACTGCTAGTAACAAAGCAACAGGTAATTGAGTTGGTTCAACATATTCTTTCAGATACAAAAGAGGAGCAAGTCCTATAGAAACTAAAATGATTCCTCCATTAATTATTGTTTTTCTTAAGCCCCATTTCTCTAGGGCTAATAATGCCACTGGTATACCAAAAAATAATGCATAAGGCTTAACAAGCAGCCCTATAGAGAAACTAAGAGCTGCACTATAGAGAAACAGTTTCTTGTTAGTATCAAAATACTCCCAAAACAAGTATGCTCCGAGTAATCCGAATGCAGTTGATAATGGATCTGGTAATGCGATTCTAGTGAAGTACACACTAAAAGGCAGTATCGCATAGACAATAGCTGTCCATGCTCCTGACCAAAAGCTAGACATTTTCTTGCCAATGAAGAAGAGCGTCCACGCAGTGACAATTGCTGCGAGTATTGAAACAACCCTTGCTGAAACTTCTAAACTTAAAGGAGTCGAGAGAAATATGACTGCATGAATAAGATTAAAAATAGGAAACTCAACAAATCTTAATCCTTGTGGATTTTCGTATCCTGTTTGAATTCTTGAAATATCTTGATAGCGTGGATGCAGCACATCAAAGTTGTCTTCAATCAGGTATCTTGTCACCGCTACGGTATCAACTTGCCTCCATGAATGCCAATCTGCCATTGGTGTACTAATTCTATATAGCCTGGGTATTATCGTAATAACGGCTAGTATTACTAGTACCAGCGATAGGAGTAGTTTACTTTTCATGATATTTTAGTGATGCCGAATATGCTACTCCAAGTAGTATCCAAAATACAATTGCGAATTTTGAAGCCTCTAATATATCTATAAATACCATGTTGAGCATAACTCCAGGCATCAGGGCAATTGCTCCAAGCAAAAATATTTTATAAATTGTATTTCGTTTTATGTTCACAATTGATGATAATAAGGCGTGAACTAGATTTCCGAATATTAGAAATAAAGAGACTGTCCCCAGTATTCCTGTTTCGCCTAAAGCACGCAGATAATCATTATCTGTTGCAAGTGTAATTGATGAGTATCCTGTACCTAATGCAGGATTTTTTTGTAAAGCCCTTAGTGCCCTTGGCCATTCAACATTAAGTCGAATTGATGTTGACCTGTCTTCAACAAGCTGCGGCTCTTCCTCTGTCTGAGCATGAACTGCAATTAGTGAATCTTCGAGTGATATCACTTTCTGAACCGCTACATTAAATATACTCATGTACCGTGTAATTAAATTTGAAGATAAATTAATAAACAATAGAATTGAGATTATTACTACAGGGATATATTTATATTTCTTTATAAAGATAAGACTAGCAGTTGCAACGAGCATATATGAAACAATTGAAATTCTTGAAGCTGCTTGGACAAGTAACCACAAGCCAGATGTAATTATTGCAATAAGTAGTGCTCTAGTTATCCATTCGTTCTTCAGCACAAAAATATTCTGTAGCGTTTTTTTTGTTGCGAATAGCATAAGGTATAAAAACGGTGAAAAAAGAATAAGGACACTCGCCATGTCATAATGACCAGCAAAAGTTGAAACGAGATGCCCACCGGGAAGATAAAACAAAGCAAGTCCTTTTGCATATTCTTTGTTCTGTGTAGTAACAACTGGCAAGTTAAAATACTTCTGACCAACGCCATACAAAAAGATGTAAATACTAATAACCAAGAGTGCTTTAAAAACAAACATAAAATCCTTTTTTGACTTAATGCTTGTTGCAGCAACAAAAAACAACGCAATATACTCAAGCCTTCGTCCCCAATGCAGCAATCCCGTTGTTAGTGTAAGTGTCTGCGTTAAGTACGCTCCAGAAAAAACTGAAACTAAAGTAACAAGAAAAAACAAACCAATTGATCTAAACACCGGATCTTTGACAAATGTGTTCAATTGTTGTGCATGTGATATGAGCCACACAATCAATGTCACACTTATTACCACATCTTCCAATCGTACTGCTACAGTGATTCCAGGTAAGAAGAATAATGGAAACTTTGGATATAAAATAACCGAAAACAATGTTACAACTAATAAATATGGAACTGTTTTGGCTACATTTTTCATATGCTCTTAAAAGCTTTGTAATAGGTCTTTCCAAAAGGAATTATTCTGAGTAATGATCCAAGTTTAAGAATACCTCTCAATAAAGGGTATTGCCAGGCAGGATAGTGTTTTCTAAAAAATGTCTTTACACCCTCAAATTCAGCCAAGACAGCATATTCTTTGGTTGAGCTTGCCCCACCTAAATGTGTAATTTCCCATTGTGGCAAATAAAATATTGTATAGCCAGCTTCACGAATTCTGAAGCATAAATCAGTTTCTTCTGTATACATAAAATAATCAGAATCAAATAAACCAGACTTATCCAATGCTGATCTTCTGATCAGCATATACGCTCCTGTTACCCAGTCAATCTCTTTGGACGTTGTATAAAATGAGACATTTTTTTGGAAATTTCTCTCTTTCATTGGGTGAAATGGCTTAATAAAAGTATCCACAAGCGGTAGATCCTGAATTGTCATCCAGCTAAATACGTTTATCAAATTTGGGAAATAACCACCAGAACCCTGATAACTTCCATCTTTATTTTTTAACGCGCACCCTGAGACCCCTACATCTTCATGATCATCCATCCAATCTGTCATCTCTTTTACAATATTAGACTTCACAATTGTGTCTGAATTTAAAAGTAATACATATTCAGCAGCAGACTTTTCTATTCCCACATTATTTGCTCCTCCAAAACCTAAGTTTTCACTCAATTTCACAAGCTTGATTTTTTTGTTATGCGCAGATAATGTACTCAACATTTCTACGCTGCCATCAGATGAATGATTATCGATAATAATGATCTCAAAATTAATATTCTTTGTATGCTTAAGCACTGACTCAACGCACTGCTTGGTTAATTTTTTTGTGTTGTAAGAGACTATTATTATCGAAGCTTTCATTTTATGGTTATCTTTAAAGAGTTTTTTATAATGTGAACTATCTTAGGTAGAAATTCTAAGATTGAAATGAGTACTAGATATGTAACAGCTAGTGTAGAAAGTCCTGTTATTAGTCGTACTAGCCTGCTGGTAGGTACATACTTTATTGTTATTTTTTGATAGTAAGATGTATCCCCAATAATAATTTTATCTTTGTCCTCTTGGGGTATAAAACCATTGATATACATACTTTCTCTAAAAGGATGAGATAACTCCTCCAGATACCAACTTCTCGTTTGATCCCTAATAATCGTTTGCGCCTCCTCAGGCGGATAATTGAATCTTTGTGTTATTACGTTATGAAATTGTGACTGATAATGCGAGATAACATCATCTCTACTCATATCTGTAAAATAAGCTCTGCGTAATGAAGTTTCTGTGTCAGCGGGCTCATTGGATTGAACAGCTGAGATTGGAGGTTGGGGGAAAGCAGGACTTTCTGGCCACAAATAACTTAGAAAAACAAGTGTAATGATTATAAAAACAATAGTAAGAAGCTTTCGCATTATTGAAACAAACGAGCTCGACCAAGTCTATACTTCAAATCTTTTATTTCGCGCTTACCTATTGTTTTGGCTGGGATACCGCCAACAATCTCTTTTTCACCAACATCTTTAGTTACCACAGCACCAGCAGCAATTACAGCACCCTTACCAATCGTAACACCAGGCAGGATAATGCTTCTTGGACCAATGAAGACATAATCATGGATTGTCACAGCTTCTTCAATCGCAGTAAATTCAGAATCAGTCAAGTCATGCTCAGAATTATAAATCATTACTTCAGAAGCAATATCTACGTGACTACCAATCGTGAGTGGTGCTCGTCCATCTAAAAATGCACTATCACCAATGATTGTATCTTCACCAACACTAACTCCACTTGGCTTAAAGAACTTTACACCCATATGAACAGTACTTCCTTTACCAATCTTAACTCCAAAAAGTCGCATTATTGCCTTTCTAATAAAGTAAAATGGAACGATATGTGTAACAAGGTGTAGCTTATATAAAGCTAAATCTTCGTACCAACTATAGATACGTGTGTATATTTTCTTAAAAGCATCAGATGTTGAGAGCTCTTTACCGTGTTTATTGGTAAAAACAACTCCTTTTTTGGTAAGCCTAATATTTTCAGAATAAATCATATTGAATTTTCAATTACTTCAAGTGTAAGCTTCGCTGTTTTCTCCCAACTAAACTTTTTTGCTTGCTCAATACCATCTTGAGATAACTTATTATAATCTTTTTGACTCAAACTCAAAACACTATCAATTGCTGAAGCAATTGAATCTATGTTAAAAGGATCTACATATACACCAGCATCACCTGCAACTTCAGGTAAACTACCAATATCAGATATTATTGATGGCACTCCACTTGCTAAGCTACTCAATACATCTAGACCAAATCCCTCCCAGAATGAAGGTAACACAAATGCTTTAGATCCTTTTATAAGATGTTCCTTGTCATCCTCGTCGACGAAACCAGTAAAACGTATTCTATTTTCTATTCCAAGTTCTTTTGCTTTTTCAAAAATAGAATCAAAAAGCCATCCTTTTTTACCCGCTATGACAAGTGTAGTTTCTTTATACTTATTCTCAACTTTTGCCCATGCATCCATCAATCCTTCAATGTTTTTAGAGGGTTTTAGCGTACTCATAAACAAAATGTAATCATTTACTATATCGTACTTATTTTTTACTCGTAATATTTCATTCTTGCTTTTGATTGGAGTAAAAGTAGCATTGTCATACGCAAGATGGGTAATAAAAGTTTTCATAGATGCATTTTGATAATGTCGCACAATATCACGTTCGGTTTGAGCTGAAATCGATAGTATAGAACAGGCGGCTCGAATAGAGTAAGCACTCCAGTACTTCAGCTGCCAGTAATCAAAACGGTTAAATTGTCCCGTATTTTCCAAATAACCTAGATCCATTATCGCAACAACTCTAGGAATCGGTAGAAAAGGTGGTATATAGTGCCCAGGTGTGAAAAAAACATCAAAATTGCCACTATTCTGCCTTAAATACGGCATTAGTCTTGTTACAGTCCACAGCTTGCGGTGCGGCAGATGCACATACCTCCAGTTTTTAGTTTGAATAGGCATGTGACTATGGGGTTTACTGCTAAGGAAAATGGTGAAGAAAGTTTTTGGTCTAGTTTGAGAAATCTTATGTAGCTCTTTTAACACATTATACGCATAGGTATTTACACCTACTCTATTAACAACATTTGCTTCGTTCCCATCTATTCCTATATTCATAGTACGGTATTCATGTATACACTATGTGTTCTTTTTGCAATTTCAATCCAATCAAATTGCTTTTCACGATCATTTCCACGCTTTATTAATTTTTCACGGCTTTTCACTGCCGCTATTATCCCATCTGTTATTGATGCCACATCTGTCGGATCAACTGTAATAGCCGCTTCACCTGCTACCTCTGGCAGGCTTGAAATATTTGATGTTACAACAGGTACACTGCATTTAAATGCTTCAAGAATAGGTAGGCCGAATCCTTCATATAAAGAAGTATACAAGAAAACAGTTGCTGATGAGTAGAGATCAGAAAGTTCTTGATTAGTAATTCTCCCGGTGTATATGATACTTCGATGAGACTGTTTTTTTGCATCACCAACAATTACTAGCTTTTTAATACCGGAATCAGCTTTTGATTTTTCAAACGCTTCAATCGTTCTTTCAATATTTTTTCTATATGCAGTACCAACTATCAAAGCAAAAGAACTATTGATCCCATACTTTAATAAAGTCTTCTGATATTCAGTTTTTTTAGATTTAGTAATCTCGTTACTGACAGCCTCAGGAATAACATGAATTTTCTGTTTATCATAGCCTAATGAAATAAGATCTTTTTGAGTTGATTCACTCGGAACAATAATCGCATCTGATTCTTTTTTAACCCAATGTAGCTTTCTAGTATGTGTTGCAACTATTTTGGCAACTGTCTGCTCAGGATAAAGTATGGGAGTCAAATCATGCACTGTTGTAACTTTTTTGGTATTAGCTGGAGGCTCAGTCCAGTCAGAAGTATGAACAACATCAACATTACCTATAAGTTTTTGTACATCAATCATATGTAATCTGTTCCACAGAATATCTGCGATAGTTGGTGGTAAATAAAAAAACTTTGACGATGTATTTTCCTGCTTAATGTCTGAATAAAAAGCCTCAAGCTCAGCTTTCCGTCTACCGCTGCCACCATAAAGAATATAATGATTCTTAGAGTCTATTGTAAGAAGGTGTTTTACAAGCTCTTTAGTATAAACAGATACACCTGTGCCGTATACTATTGATGAAATATCTATTGCAATTTTAATCATTTGGAATAAGTATGTCAGTTTCACCTACAGTATCAACTACAAAATAGTTTTCAGAAATATACTCATCAATATCTGGCATATATTCCATTAAGTTGACTCCACCAGTCGTTGAATGATTATCTCGAACAACTACAACAGGAGTGTCATTTTTTATGCCTTGCAATATCCTCTCTTCAGCAATACGCATAAACCAAGGAAATTGAAAAACAAATACATGTCCAGCAGGATACGTGCGAGTGAGGTAGTATATATGCGGTGTTGTGCCCATTGTAAAAATTGAATCACCTTCAGATGCATATACTCGTACTGCTTTTACTAAATCGCTTTCAAATTCACCAAAAAATCTAACAGTATTCCCTTGATTTTGCTGCAATCTTGTAGAAATTGGTATCAACATAACTAAGATATATCCCATTACTAGGATATTTTTTACTCTTTTGCTAAGAGTCGATACATATAAAGAAGCACCAATGGCACACATTACAAGCACTGGTTGTAGATGAACAAAATCAAACCGTGCATAAGCAAACATTAATGTGCCAATAATGAATATGGTTGCAAGTATGGCTCGCTTATCTTTAACTCCTCTCCAGATAATAAATAATAAAGCAGGCAGTAAGATCGCAAAGAGCAGAGCGAGCTCTTTGAGTGTTGCAAATTTCCTTCCCATTTCGGCAAAAACTGTTACATTAAATTCAACAGTCCAGTATAAGAAGTCTGATAAGACGCCAATATTTGCTATATATACTAATACAGCTATCATTGGCAAAGATGCGAGAAGTGTAAATGTTATGATTTTTCTTCGATCAACCCTAAGTATAAATAGCATCAGCACCATCAATGCTATCAATGGAGCAATTACTTGCTTGAATACGAAAGCTATACCTAATAAGCTCGCTGCTATAGAGAGAGAGCTGGACTTTTTTTGTGTAAAGTAATCATAGGAAAAGTATAATGCAGGCAACAACATCAGAGGGATAAATGAATCTATCCAAAGGACATTACCTTCAAGCATTGGATGCCATAGCAGATAAAATATATTTGAAACTAATGCATAGTTTGTTGATTTTAATAGCTTCTTTGCCGTTATAAACAACATAATATGAGTTACAATTATTATGCTCATATGTAGAATCATTGCTGCTTCTGAAGATTGCATTCCTAGATTCCCCAAGTTAAGAGGCAAGAACATAAGGCCAGGAAAGTGCTGGTCGAGAATTTGGCCATATGGAACCATGCCAATATTAGTAAGATACGGATAGATAAAAAGCTCAGGATAAGGGAAAAAGACCAGCCTAGAGATAGTAAACAGATGAATTATTATAATTGGAAATAGAACTAGCGCTGCCATGTTGTTATTTTACCAATTCCAACGAAATTAGCATTCTCACTTACTATTTTGAAGCCATTTTTTTCTAAAACTTCATCTAGAAGATTATCTGTATCAGAAATTTCTTTCAAATAATCAAATGTATACAGTGTTGTTGAATCTTTAATTAAAGATTCAATATGCTCTTGTGTACCGTCTGTGTGTGCATTAACTGCTAAGAAAGCCCCTTCTGCCTCTATAGTGCCATTGTTATACCATCTATAAGGTGAAAAAGGTTTTGGATAACGGAACAAAGTTAATGAATCATTCTTTGCTGTTGATTCGATATATGAGACAGCTTGTTTCCATTGTTCTCGCTGTTGGTGAGTATCGATATAATATGTGCCTAATGAGAATATATTTACAGCCAGTAGTACTATTGCAAGAAAATAGTTTCTTTTTCTGTGAAATAGAGCGTAACTTACCACTATTGCAAAAAACGGGTATACATACGTTAATCTAAAGTAAATAAATCCAGGAAAAAAGATAGAGGCTATAAACAATCCTACAATAGGTACAATTGAGAACACATATATAGGGAGAATCTTTTTATAAGATGAGTTTTTTATCTGTGTGTATGCATATGGAATAATCGCAAACAAAGCAAATAAATAATAAAGTTGTTTATTCACAAATGATATACGACCCGATGTGAATTTAATTATCAATAGTGCAGCTTGCTTGAAATTTGCACCGCCTGCAACATCTCGCCAATTTGGAGATACTTTTAGTGTATATGGGCTATTGTGAAGCTGCTGAGTAAAGATTGGTAACCACAGAATCCCCAATAGTATCAATGGTATAAACGTGCAGAAGTACTTCACCCACCATTCCCTACTCTTTCCTAAAACAAGAGCTACTATGAAAAATGCTGGAAGTATGAAAACTGGCACATAATCTGTAAAAATGAGTGCTGTTATTGAAAATGAAAACAATAACCAATAGATGATCTGTGATTTCTTTAGGATTTGTAAAAAATAATATACAGACATTACTGAAAAAGCTGCAGCTGGCATATACATCCGCGCCTCCTGAGAATAATAGATATAAAATTGTGATACTGATAAAAATATTGCCGAGAAATACCATACATATCTTGATTTTGTTAGTAGTTGAGTAGTTTTATATGTGAAGTAAATTGATATAAGTGAAAAAAGTACACTTAGGCTTCGTAATGCAAACTCCGAATAACCCCATATATCAGACCAAAACTTAAGCATCAGATAATACAGTGGTGAATGATTATCCACGACTAACAACTTGCTTATTATTTCGGAATAGCTGAAGTCTCGCACAGCTAACGCTCCAATTGATTCATCAAGCCACAATGACTGATTAATAATAATCAATCGCAGTCCCAACGCCAGTACTAGAATAAGTAGTATTATTTTGTTTTTTCGTACAAACTCCATAGCTTCGCCCATACTTGAAAATGATATATCCCCATCAAATACGACAAAACAAAACCTCTCCATCCGTCAAGAAATCCAAGTCTGTAAATATATCTCACACTGAAATTATATACAGGTTGCACAAGAAGATGTACATATCTGAACCTAATACCCAGGTCGTGTTTTTGTTTTGATTCAATCTCTGAATAAGAATTCATCATCTCTACAAACTCGCGCACAGTCTCATATTGATAATGATTCTTTGGTGCTTTTAGTTTGCCAACAGTTCCTTCTACAACAATTTCTTCATGTATATCTCCATCCCATCTGGCTTTATTCTTATTAAATAACCATATGTGTCGATCTAGCTCTGGCTGCCATCGAGTATACTTTATAAATTCCCCTAATATATAATTTCTCCTTGGAATAGAGAAAGCCGCAATAGTATCTGATTCATTTAATTGAAGTATCTCTTCTTGTAGTTCTTTTGTGACTTCCTCATCTGCATCAATAGAAAAAATCCAAGTATGTTTAGTTTTTGATGCTGCGTAATTTTTTTGATCTGCAAAATTTTTAAATGTGTGTGTGAAAACTTTAGTTCCAGCCCTTTTTGCGATCTTTACTGTTTCATCACTACTTCCAGAATCGACTACTACTATTTCATCGGAAAATGGCTTTACTGAATTGATACACCTTTTTATATGTTTTTCTTCATTTAAAGTAATAATTGTTGTAGATATCTTCATACGTTGCTAAATAGTTTAGTATAACTAGGTAAGATATTTTCCCAACTAAATTTTTCAGCTTGTGTGCGAGGTTTATTCTCCCAATTAGTATCTAGAGCTTTTTGAATCGCTTTAGATAATTTATCAATATCTTCAGGGTCACTAACTAATATTCCGGCATCACCAACAATTTCTCTTCTTACTAAATCATCAATTGTAACAACAGGCAGGTTGGTAGCTAACGCTTCTAAGTATACAAGGCCAAAAGCTTCCCAGCTTTCTGGAACAAAACAAAAGACACTCGCATCCTTATATACTTTTGGCATTTGCTCATATGAAGCTTGATTTTTTTGACCTGAACCATACACAATCAACTCAATTTTTTTGAGTTTCTTTACTGCTTTCTTAACTAAATCAACTCGCTTATAAGGAACGTTTGCAGCCACACAAAGCACTTTATTTTTAGGTTTATTCTTAGCGGGTTTGAACTTATTTGTGTCAACTGCGTGATTTATTTTAATAATTCTTGTATTCCAAAAATTATTTTTTTGCGCCCATTTTTTTTGCTGATCACTAAAGGCAACAAAAACATCGGGTGAACATAGGAGGTTCCACTTGTCATCAGCGCCAGGGCCAGAATGACCAAAAACTATAAGTTTTTTACGAAAAATGTTAGCTACTGTGGTAGCAAAAAGTATTTGCAGTCGACCGTTAGTGGGAATAATGATATCAGCATTTATCCACTTTCTAATTTTAAAAATATAATTGCCAGATATTATTTGAATCTGATGAGTTGTTATACGCGACTGTATCTCGCTAGCCCAATTCTCTACTCCTCGTTCTTCTCTACCACTATATGTACTCAAAATTGCTATATTCATCGTAAAAATTTCTCAGACAAAAGCGTCTGTATAGCAATTATGCCATCTTTGGGCTTGATTTTCTTGCCTTCATTATAATCACGTGGAGATACCTTAATATCAACCTCAACTATGTTTTCATTCTTCTTCGCCAATAGAGAAGTCAACTCAGGTTCAATTTCAAATTGCTGTGACGTAAGTATGTTTGGATTAATTAACTCTCGCCTAAAAACTTTATAGCACGTTTCCATATCGGTAAGGTATGTTCCAAATAATATATTTGTAAAAAGACTAAGAAACTTGTTCGCAAAATAATTCTGAGGATGAAGAGTTTTATTTTTCCCGAACAGTCTCAGTTTTAGTTTACGAAGTCTGGTTCCATAGACAACATTAGATTTACCCTTGATAATAGGCGTGAGCAATCTGTCGTAATCACGAGGATCGTATTCTAAATCTGCATCTTGGATAATGACTACATCACCAGTGGCTTCTTGCAAACCTGTTCTAATAGCGGCTCCTTTACCTTGATTATGTGTATGCTGAATTAATTTTACTGATTTGTATCCTGAGGTGATTTTTGCTGTTGTATCAGTTGAGCAATCATCAATGACTAGTATTTCTTTACTAATACCATTTGGTAGCTTTGATTTTCTAACTCTTGTAAGTAATTCTTTTATTGTATGTTCTTCATTAAATGCTGGGATTATTACACTTACTTTTTTAACTTCTTTAGCTTTTCTAGGTTTTCTTGCAACAACAAAAACTGATAAACCTAATGGAGATCTAAATATCTTTTCTAAAAACAAAAATGGAGTTGAGATTGCATCAAATAATGATAACTGGTCAGTTTCTAATTGATCTTTTCTCAATATTTTTCCACTTACAAACCAGCCAACTAAGCCTAAAACATTCAGATATCTGCTCTCAATAATTTCAAATCCTGATTTCTTTAATTTCTTTTCAAGCTCTTTTAGCGTGTACCTTCTGAAATGACCTAAATTCTTATCAATATCAGAGTATGCAAGCATATGTGCTGGCATTAATAAGCAAATATGCCCACCATCATTTAACAATGTGTAGCAATTATTAATTGCTTTTTGATCATTTTCAATATGTTCAAAAACATTAAGTGAAACAATTGTATCGAATTTTCTCTTTTTGAAAAAATACTTAGCTTTTTCAATATCTCCAAATCCCGCATCAAAATTTTTTTTCAAAATTTTGATATATTCCTTGTTGTAGTCAATTGCAGTAAGTTTTCCAGCTTTTGAAAAATAGTCACTAAATGTCCCAACACCTGCGCCAATTTCTAATATACTTTTACCTAAAAATGGTCTGAAAAAAGAGAACAGCCATTTGTTATACTTTGGGGCTTTCCTCATTACATCAAGTGTAGATGCTCCAACTGGATCGGGATTACTCATGAGGCTAATAATACTAGAAAAGAAGACTAATAACCACTTTTTTCAGGTAAAGGAAGTGTATTCTTAATACGACGAAGTAAGTCATAGATACGAGCTTTATTTTCATATTTCTTAGAACGCGTCTCCCAAACACTTTTTACATTATCTGGTTTAGAGAAAAACAAGCTTTCAGGGAAATAAAAATCAAGGGGGAACTCGTTGCCTTTCATAAATTTGTATTTTGCCAATCGTTTCGGAACATCTGAATCGTGTTGCAAAGATCTTCGCAAATGTGTCATATGCAAATAAGACTTCTTGTCAGTGAGAAATACTCTTCTTGATGCATTTCTATCTTGAATTAGTTGATTATCTGAATCAAAAATTCCTTGTTGTCCATGTGGCTTTTTATACGACAATCCTGGTATTTTTCTATTCATAGCCCTAATTGTAATGTGCCCTTGTGTGTCATCGATTGCATACTTGCCATACTTTTCTCCTTGATAATGGAAAATATCTCCAATACAGTTATAGTAACTTGAAACAATAGTGTCTAGTTTCCTACCGCTTTTATTAATTAAAGTGGTAACTTCGTCTATTGCTTCACCCCACCAGATTTCGTCGCCGTCAACAAGAATTGTCCAGTCTGAATCGCTATCTTCATCAAGCATATGCTGTCGAATCTTTGTAAATTCATAAATATCAGTTGAGTGTAAGAAATTAGTAGATACTTTGTGAGGATATTCTTTGTGTAGTTGTGTAACAATTTCAGCTGTATGATCATGACTTCCCATATCCCAAAGAAGCATCTTGTCTACATGATCTATAACACTTTTCACCGCGTACCACACAAACCTTTCTTCGTTCATGACAAGCGTATGTGCAGAAATCTTCATTTGGTTTTTATTTTATATATCACCCATGCAGTTGGAACAACAAAGTTAAAAATTGATCCGATCAGCACTGAAATCGCTGCTCCAATAGCACCAAATTGAGAAATAAAGAACAATCCGCTTGTAGCAATAATTATAAAGTGACCAATAGCTAAATAGAAAAAAAGCTTGGGATATGAAAAATAATAGAAGATTGCATTATGAATAGGCACTGCAAATAGGAAAATTAGCATTGCGATCAACAAGACTATAAAGATTGGTATCGACGACACGTAACTTGCTCCGTAAAAAGCCGGGAAAAAGAAGAAGGCAAATGGAATACCTATGAAACCAAGAAGAGATACTCCACCCACTAAAGCCTGTGTCTTTTTAAGATAACTAATCATTTTATCCACTGTGTCCATAGAGGCCATTTTAGGGGCTATAACCGTACCAAAAGCTGCAACTATTTGAGGGACAACTTGTACAAGCTGATTTGCTGCAGAATATATACCAACCTGATCTAACTCCAAGAATCTCGCAGAGATAAACACATCTAAGCGAGATGAAGCAGCAGCAACCGCAGTCATTGCAGCTACCCACTTATTGTAATGAAAGAAGTCTTTTTTTGATGCTTTTGACACTTTTGCAGCCAGAAAATAGGGAATTATAAACAAACCAGCTACAAATCCGAGCATTGGCATCAATATATAGATTATGAGAATTGAGTCAACTTGAAGAACGCCAAAGGCTGCAATCAATAGCAAAAGCCCGAGTCGTATACCATTTGTAGATATCATAAGTGCACTCCAGGATATAAATCTTTGATACGCTTGCAGCGTATGTGTAACAAATGAATACAACAACGCTCCCAGTACACCAACAAAGGCTAGCCTCAGTGGGATGAATAGTTCAGGCTTCCCAAAAACAACATCTGATAAATAACCAGAAATTAGGAATCCAATAAACACTATAATAATACCTATGAGAGTTTTAATTTGAAGTCCAAGCTTTAGATAACTTAATGCAAGCTTTGGCTTACTTGTTGAATATTTACCGACGAATCTTACTAAACCTGTATCTACACCTAGATCAGCTATATCTGCAACGAGAGTTAGCACTGCAATTGATATTGTAAATAAACCCAGCTTGCTTGGGCCTAAGTACCTTGCAGCCAGTATCATAAACACAATACCAAGCACACCATTTATGATAGTTCCAGAAAAAGTGATAAGTGACTGTTTAAAAGTATCTGTTTTAAGAAGATCTTTTATTCTTGTGAGTTGTATATACATACTTCATTATATACAAAATGACTATGATAAAACTAATACTCGATATAGTAAAGGGGAGTTGTATAAGTTTTTGTGGCTCGTAATAAAGCCTATATGTACCATTCTGAGTAATCCAATACCCATTTAGTCCTGAATAGACGGGATATGGACTCGTAGATGTATTATCATTTCTATACAACTTCCAATTATTATCATAAGTTTGAGAAAAAACCATTGATAATGGTTTTTTCAGATTAGAGATAGTTACTATATATTCTGTAGGACTTAATCTTTGATACTCAAGCTCCACATCATTAACTTCACTTTGACCAAATTTTAGATCTGCAGATTTATATTTTTCCTTCTGATTAAACACATCAGTAGCAGCAAAAAAGTCTTCATCACGAAGAATGGCAAACTGGTTAAAGGCATTTATTGCACCTTCAGTTGTAACTTCAAATGCAAAACTAGGATCTATGTTCTCAATTTCAACCCAATAAAAATTCGCATCTAAATAATCAAAAACTTGATCCTCAATAGTGTCATACCCATGAATTGTTCTTTTAACTATCTTTTTATCAAGTTTTGTATCAATTATCACTCTATTCTCTTTCTGTTCAAAGACAACTGCTTCACTTAATGGAGTTTTTAACAATCTTACAAATAGTTTTCCTTCTTGTTCTAGATCAATTTCAGTCGTTTTTTTACCCTCAGCAACAATTATGCCTTCTGGGTAGAAATCTTGAGTAGTTAATCCATATTTCTGTTCGAGAAAATCTCTCCAAATAATTAAGCCATCATAACCTCTCCAGAAGTCCTGAGTAATTTGTATCACTTGATTAGCAGGTACAGTCTTTTTCTTTGAGATAGTTACTATTGCATCTAGCTCATTATCATAAATTAATGGAATATCTCGTTCTATTGACGTAAATCCAGTATGCTCATCCAAAAATATTAAGGCATTATCAGACAGTCTATTGCTACCTGAGTGAAATTGCTCATATATTCTGTCTGATCCAGAAATTGCGTATGTATTGCTAGCTAAAAAGATTTTTTCTTTATTACGTTTTGTTTTGAAAGTTGGGATTTCTATATCTAGTTTACGATCAACCCAATCAAGATGCTCTATCTGTTTGAGAAATGTATGGTAATAGTCAGCATCTTCTTGCTTGCTATATCCCATGTCAGGGTAAGATATATACCCAATACCATATACATCAAATATCTCACCCATATAATCAGCATCTCGTATAAAATTTAGACTGTCATACTTACCAATAGATCCAGTATTGAAAGGCCTTTGATTATATATCCTTAAAGCCTCTAAGCCTGGTTTAGTGATAGATGTATAAGAAAGTCCGTTTTTATAAGGTATCCAAAGCGTTCTGGAAAATTCTTCATCAGAACGAAGTATTTGCTCAATTTCTTCAAAAGCTGATTGATCTGGTTTAACAAGAAACGTCCCTTGCAAAGTAAGACTCGAAGTGGGCAGAAATATGACCAAAATATACACGATAAAAAAGTAGCTAAACAAATTATTGTTCAATTTACCTTTCAAATAATCAAGACTAAAACCTATCAATACACTAAAAGAGAGATTTAGAAGAAAGAAGAACTTAGTCGAATCTCTAAAAACCGAAAATCCAGGTACATATTCAAACAAGTAATAATAGACCTTACCGAAAGGCGGATTAATTCCCTTGACTAAAAACAAGCTTAATAAAGCAATCAATATCCAGAACAATATATTCTTAGTATGTTTTTTATTCTTTATCGCCAAAAAAGAAAATAGTGGTATTAATATAAATACAAGATTGGGTGATGAAATGTTTCCAAAGTTGTTAAGAGGCCAGTGTGGTTGTTGAGCAAGAAGAGCATGAGCTAACGATGTGAAATTCAAAAAATCTAGTTGGGTTACAGACATGACTTCAGTCGCGAAACTACTACTTGGATTCATAGTAAAGGGTAGTATCCAAAATAGATGAAGTAGCAAGAATATGCTGCTAGATAATGCGCCGACTTTGATCCACTGTTTAACATAACCAATATCTCTAAGATAGATCAGCTTCCATAAAGCATTTAATATGAGTAATATACCAAGGATTAATACAAATCTAATATCAAAAAATCCAAGTACTGAAATGCTTAAAGCTGCCTTAGTGATGTTAATTGGCGTTAATCTTTCAATTGCTTGTAGAATAAGTAGATAACATAATGGAAGCAATGAATAGGATAATGCGATAAGCAATTGCCCACCATCGATAACTAATAAAGTATATGTATTCACCAAATAAAAAAAAGTCACAGATACGGCAGTCTTCTTTGATATATTCAAGTGTTTTAGGAGAGAATACATTGAATAAAAACCAACACCGATAACACCTGTAAATAAAAAGAATTGATGTGTCATATTTGATGTCGCACCAAAACGCATCAACAAGCCAGTAACTGCTCTAATAGGCCAGTTCCAATTTGTAAAACCATCATACTGACCAAGACCTAAAGCACCTGCATCTGTCCACTGTTGTGGGATCCTTAATCGGTCTAGCCCTTCAATCAAAGAAAGTCTATGTAAATCTGTTGAGACGTGCTCAAATGGAAGTAGCCATTTCCAATAGATAAGTATTATTAGAAAAATAACAAATAAAGTGTATTTATTTTTCATAAATAAACGAAGTTAAAAGACCTGCACAAAGCAAATAGAAAATTAGTACTGACATTTGCTCTATCATTAATTCCAATGAGAATATATCAAATAGAATTACTACCGGGATCATCGCAAAAGATAAAACAAAAAAAATTCGTGCGGTTCTTTTTTTTACAAATGTATATATGACAAGAAAAAACACATAGATAAGAAGTAATATATCAAGCCTAAAGGGAAAATATATATGTTGATACAAAACAATTGCTATGAAAAAAGCAAACAAATATTCTGATAGTATTTCATACAAATATTCCTTCATTTAACTAATTTTAAAGAAACGAGTCCAAAGAGCAAGAGCAATCCTCCATATACAAATCCCAAATTACGAGTATTTTGTGGCTCAAACTCAATTACAAGATTACGATATTCTTTGCCTAGATTCCATCCATTTGCAAAACCATTTACAACAACATGCTCAGCATCAATAATATCACCCTCTTCACTCTTCAATATCCATCCAGTGTGATATGTGTCTTTAAATATTAGTAATCCTTTTGGGATATATCCATTAATGTAGTATCTTGTCTGATTTTCTCGGCTATAACTTATGTCTGTAATCTTATCTTCGGTACGTTCTGTTGACGTCAGCATAAATCCAGAATTAGGCGTTCTTTGTAAAGTAATATTTCTAATTTGTACTTCAGACTCTCTGTTAAAAGTATCGTATACTTCTTTATCTTTACATAAAAAGCTTCTATTGCCATAGAAATCAGCACAGTTATTCCACGGAGATACTTCAATAATGAATGTGGCTGAGCTAGCAAAATGATTTGGAGTAAATGTAGACTTTGAGATTTTCCAACCATTATCATATTCGTTACCATCAGGATATATAGTTACAAAAGGAATGATCTCACCATCTTCGTCTGGTTTATCAATATCTTGATATATAAATAAAATAGGACTATTTCCATGATCTGTAAAATACTCATATGAGAAATAATAATCATAACTACTATCTAGATTCGAAATAGTAAATTCAATGCTATTGGATATATCAGCATTTGTTCTTAAGTCAATAACTTCATTAGTAACTGTATTAAGATGATTTTTTTTATTGACTTGATACGCCACTGACATATGTCCTGATGAGAGTTCTACAATCTCAGTATTATGTTCAGGTGAAACATATATATAATCACCGTCATCAGGAATATAATAATTAACAATAATCTCATTTTTGTCGCTAGCTTCTAGATTGCCAGCCATTAACAGACCAATCTTTTCCCAGGAGCTAAACAAACTGTCAATCTTGCCAGATAGCTCATTTGTAATAGACGGCTCTAAATATGTTTGATATGAAATCTTTTGGCGTGTGAGTTGTGATTTTAGTATATCTATTGCAACACTGTCAGACTTCGACAAATATATATTGAAATATTGGACGAGAGACTCGTGTAATTCATTCATTTTTTCATAGTATTCTTGTAATTGCTGTGTTGATTCTTTGTTTGCAGAACTTTGATGTAGCAATATCGCCTCTTTTAATCTTTTTCCGCCAAGCTGAACATTCAATTCAAAAATTTCTCGTTCAGTCTTCGCGATGTAATTTAGTGCCTCCTTAAGTCTCACCAAAGGATATTTCTTATCAGTAGGCAAATAATTCACATGTGGTAGCTCGTTCAATGCATTCTCTGCACTAATAATAATTTTTGGGAAATTAGAGATGCTGTTTGGCAGTATAGCTGTATTAGTAGTAGTACTATCTCCAGTAAAGTATGTTTCTGAGAGTGATCTCGCAAGATAATAGTTGAAAAATAAATTATTGCCTGAGAGTCTTGTAGGTGAGCTGCTCATGGATATTCTTGAAGGACTAGATACATTTTTATAAATCTCGAGCTGTCCAAAAGTCTTTATAAGCTGAATGTTTTTATTTTGCTCTAATATCTTTTTTATATGATCATAGGTGTCTTCAGTATAATAATTTTCAAAATCAAAATCAGAATGTAGAACGATATAATTAATCGCAAATTTATCAAGCAATGTATCTATCATTTCAGTGTCCGACTTCTTAAAAGCAAGTGCCAGTGATCCAGTATTTCTATCGAGCCCATATGAACCTGCCAAGTGAGAGATGTTTGATCCAGGAAAGTATGCTTGAGCGATTTCAAGTCCTCTATATCTCTCATCCCAAGCATATTGTGTTCCGTCTCCAAGCGCTAAAGGTAAATGGAGAATCCTTAATGAACTCTGGTCAACATTCTTTTTTACCCAATCTGAAGCCTCTTTATACTCACTTGGAACAGCAGCAAACGCAGGATAGCGTAAACTACCGAATATATTTCCTGTGAATATTGGCCAATGATACACAAAAACAAATATTACAACTAATACTACAAGTGAACGTCTAATATACTTTTTCTTAGTATCTAATAGTTGGTCCATGGCTGATCCAAATAAATATGCAAATGAAAATGGTAGGAGTATTCCAAATTTTTCAAAAGGATTTCTGAAAATAGCCATTTGACGTATAAAAGCAAATATTGATAAGTTTATTTCACCAAATGGAAGTTGCGATCCTTTTGTAAAGAAAATACTAAAAATGAATAATGCTAGAAAATACTTAACATATCTATCTATTTTCTTCATTTTTGAAAGACCAAGTAATGTTAATGAAAATCCAATCCAACTTATCGCCTTGATAATAAAAACATTATAAAAATCACCAAAATCCTTCTGCCCGGTAAGATAAAATGAATTAATTCCTCGAAAAGCATAGTGCAGTTTAAAATAATTAGTAACTGCTTTTAGGCTTTCTACGTTGCCACTAAATGTCGTGCCTGCAGACAATGTAACACCAGCAGTGGAGAAGAAAGGATATAACCACCATAGATTAAGAGCCAGCCAAAAAATTATAATTATAAATAGCTTTTTTAAAACACTCACTCTAGTATATGTTTTCGTCTTAAAGATAATTCTATAGATTGCTAAACTAAGAATTGTAAACCACCATGTCACAAGAAGAGCTGGCGTACCAAATGAGTAGCTTGCAAACAGAGATACAATGAGAAAACCAAATAAGTATATATATCTACTATGGTCAAAGTACTTTTGCAAAAAAAATACAGTCCATGGAATAATTGCCAACAAGAGTATTTGTGTGTGAGCGAACCTATGCCATACGTTAAATAGCGTATATGGATTAAAAAGGAAAAATACTGAGCCCCAAAATGCAATCTTCTTACTATCAGAGAAAAGCTTGTAGCAATGATATGAACCTAAACTTGCAAAAAATATTACTGAACCAAAAAACAAAGACTGTATACCGATACTATCAACGTTAATAAATTGAAATATAGAAAGTATTAAGTATAGAAACGATGAAGATAGAACGCCTGGATAACTAAAACCTGTACCCTGCCCTTCCCACCAAGAAGAAGTTGTGATTTTGAAAGAGTTATAAGGATCAATCAAAGGTAGTCCTATATCACCACCACCATAAAAATATCCATATCTATACCAAATTGAAGTTAAAATGAGGCTTAATAGTAAGCTTACAAGAACAGGTCTAGAAAAAAGAAAACTATTTATTAGTTTTTTCTTCATCTAAGTTTTTGTATGCAACGAACGTATAATCATTAATATCTTGAAAAATATAATAAAACGGTGTCATTAATATATTAAAAGTGTATAGTATCTTCCTTACTAAATCATTTCTAGTCCGATGAACCAATCCTCCTTCTCCCAATAACCACGACCATCCATATTTTACTGTCTTATAGCCAAGTTTTTCAAAATCTTCAGGATAAAAGTGGCATTTATGTAACTGCAACTCATTCCCATCTACAGCGTGGTGATACATTTCACCAATCGGAGTAGCAATTATTACTTGCTTGGCGGCGATGCTCTCCATATTCTTAAGCACTTTCATAGCCTCTTTTTTAGTCATATGTTCAAGAACATGTGAAGCAATTACAACGTCAAATGAGTTCTTTGGATACTTTATTTTTCTAATATCTTTTAGAACATACTCGTCATGAATTTTCATTTCTCTTGCTTCTTTTATGTATGGTTCAAATAAGTCCACTCCAACAGCTTTTTTGACCTTCATTCTACGCTTGATCATTTGCATAGGCTTTCCTTGTCCACAAGCAAGATCAAGAAATGTTTTTGCTTCTCTATCTACAATCCATGGCAATGGATCAACCCAAGCAAGCACTAATAGCTTAAAATCAACCAATTTAGTGTCAAGCTTTTTATACTCTTCACGTAAGTTAAGCAAAGGTGAATAAAAGATATAAGCTATCCCGGCAAATAGACCTAAAATATATCTAGTGAATATATCTAATTTCAATGTGGAAAGGATAATAATAGATTGCAAGACTACGGTAATCGGTAAAATCACAAAAAAGAAAATAATATTCTTTGGGAAAGGTGAATGCTTTTTCATATATATAATTTTGTTTCTCGCAATCCTGTATGCTCGTCGTGATGAAGTAATACCAAGCCATTCTAATCGAGGGTGTACATATGTTGTTTTCTTCCCCTGATGCCAAGTTTTTGCTTCTGAAGTGCAGTAATTTTTAAAACCAGACTCTCTTGCACGCATCGAATAATCCGAATCCTCATATGGAATAAAATAATCTTCATCATATTCACCTACTACTTCCCAAGCTTTCCTTGAGACCATCCAAACACAACCACATAGCGGAACTTCACGTACACCATCATATTGTCCAATATCTTTCTCCTGAACACCATCTGCTTCAATTCTCCCTGTTAGCAAATCTATATTATGACCAGCTCCTTGAAGATAGTTTTTCTTTCTATTATCGTAGACAAGCGGCTGAATAATACCAGCTTTTTTATGTGATTTAAAAGCCTCTACAAGCTTAGAAATCATATCCTTAGCAGGATATGCATCATCATCAGAAAATAATAAGTAATCACCTTTAGCAACACGAGCACCCCAGTTACGGCCTTCAGCCGCACCTAAATTTTGATCACTAGTGACGAGATTGACCTTTGGATACTTTTTTTCAAACCATGTAACAAGTGGTGGTCTTGAGTCGTTATCAACGACAATAATTTCAAGAGGTTTATAGTCAGATTTTAAGAATGCTGACACACATTTTTCTAGATCTTTTTTTCTATCTTTTGTAACAATAACTACAGATACTAATTGTTTTGCTATTTTTTTCTTCGTTGCCATTAATAATCTTTTACTGCGATCATAAAGCCACCTATCTCGGGTATGAAATACGAAATAGGTGTCAACACATATCCTAATGCTAACACCGGTAAGGTGTACCACTTATCAATCCCCGGAGCAATCCTTACACCTGTACCATATACCTTAAAACCTTTTTTTCTAAAATACTCAGGACTCCATAAAGAGCTGTGACTATCAGGACCTTCATCTATAAAAGTATCCATTTCAACATTTGGTGTTGTAATAATAGCTCTTCCTCCTGGCTTCACTACTCTATCAACTTCTTGTAGAAACTCTTTACCATCAATTTCAGTCAAGTGTTCAATAACTTCAGAACATATCAAAAAATCAATTTCATTCTTTTTGAATGGTAGTTTAGTTATATCTGTATTATATGTTTTATCATATACATTATGTTTCTTTACAAATTCAAGATAGTCTTTTTTTAAGTCAATGCCATAGATTTCGCCTTTCTTTCCAAAATCTCTTGTTGTTCTCATCAAATACCCCCAAATTCCTTTTCCACATCCACAGTCAACACTTTTTTTGTCTCTTAAATCAGGAACAAAATGAAAAATAAATGGATGATAAGAAAAAGGATGAACGCCTCCCCATTCGAATTCTTGTGTTTGTTTTTTTCTATTCATTGTTACTAGACTTAATCGCCATTATACCCGATGCCATCGAAGGAACAAATAGGGATAGTGGTGAAAAAAGAAATGAGATTAATACTAATACAAAACGCATTAGTCCGTTTGTACTTCTTGCCAACCCTTTTTCTGCCCAAACAAGTGAGAATCCCACACCATATACTTTATAACCTCTAGATGTAAAATCTAATTCTGACCAACCTGATTTATGTCTTTGATAAATGTTGTCACCTAAAAACTCTCCAGGCTGAACCATATAACCTCGCGGAGTGCCTACATATATTTTTTTCTTATATAATTTATCCATCAAATTGAGCAGTTCAGTACCATCATTCCTGGATATATGTTCAATGACTTGAGAACAGAAAACAAGATCATACTTTTTTCGATCTTTAACTAGTCCTTTGCATACTTCAACTAAATCTCCAACAAGAACTTCTTTATATATTCCACTAGTCCGTGCCTCTTCTGCTGTTTTTTTATGAATATCAATTCCTGTTATCTGCCAGCTGTTTTTTTTAACTAAACTCATAAAATGTCCTGTTCCACAACCAATATCTAGTACAGTTCTAGGTTCCCCCGCCATTCTGCGAACTAACCAAGCATATGTGAAAGGAATATGTTTGGCTAAAAATGTAAATATACTGCGCGTAATCATTTAGAAGTTATAAATTTATAAAAAGTATTTGCTCTATATTTCCAGCTATAACTACTGATTATTAGACTTCTTGCTTCTTTCCCCAAACTGATTCTCAATTTTTGACTTTCAAGTAGCTTAAGTATTTTTTTTGAAAATGCAATTTTGTCACCCTTTGATACTTTGATCATACCTTTTGGATAATATGATGTATATGATACTAAATCAAACCCAACACATGGAATTCCAAATGCCATAGCTTCGGCAGAAGCCATTCCGCCACTATCATAATAAGCTGGATGAACTACGATTTTACTTTGAGCGAATATCTTAAATTTCTTGTCACCATCATTAACATATCCAAACAATCTAATATTGTCTCTTATATTGTATTTTTCTATCCTTTCCTGAACACGCTCCATTAAAGGACCATCTCCAATCATTGCAAGTCTGGCGGAAGGGTTACGTTCCACAACTTTGTTCCAAATATCAATTAACTCGAGTACACCTTTTTGTGCATGAAACCTACCTTGAAATACTGCATCATACTTTTTCTTAGTTTTTTTATTCTTGCTTATAAATGCGTCAATTTTTGCAAGAGGCACTGCTCCTATCATGACAAAAATATTTTTTTTATTAAAAGTAGAAAAGCGTTTAATCTCTGCTGTGTTATTTACAACAACTTTATCGGCTTTCCATTGTATCAACAATTTCGACGGTTGTTGAGCTATCCAATATAAAAACGCTCTAACCTTAAAGTTATCTTCTCTCTCACCACCTTCGCTAAATCCTTTTAGTGGATTTGGGGCTGTTTGATACCATGTAGCAATCCAGCATACTTTATTAGGATATCTTATTTTTAAAATATAGCTTGGGAAAACATCCATCCAGAATTCAGAAGCAGAATAAATATATACCTGATCACAAAGTTTATATGTCAATCCAAAGTAAACGCCTAATAGTACTCTTAGTATATAGTTAACCAAGAAGTTGCCATTCTCAACTAAGCCTATGAAACTATGATTTATTAACCGTATATCTTTTGAAGCTTCAAGATTTTGTCTGCGAATTAATTTTTCCCCTTCTATCCATGTATGAATATCAATATGAAGCCTATTAGATAGTTGTCGAGACAGCTCGATGAATATTCTATCACCACCAGAGATTCCTCGACCATGTGAAGCAAAAGCAAGAATGAGATACCGTTTGTTCATATTACTTTTTTACATCTGGTAACTCACGATATAGACTTTTATCTACAGGGTAGATATATCCAACAATTGTTCCCCAAACTAACCTTAGCCACTTATTTAATATATTGAATCGGATAGACTCAGAAAGATAATATGTAAAAAAGAGAGGTAGCATTAGCGTATATATAAACATGTTTCCATACTTACGCATAAACAATGTTCGATTGCGACCTAACAAATAAGCGCGTGATAAAACTCTCGGTCGCCACATTGTATCGTCTTTTGGCTGATCATGATAGCAAATAGCTTTGGGCTCATACCAATTATTAAAGCCTGCTTTTAAAGCTCTTACACAGTATTCTGGATCAAAATAGCATAAGAACCAATCTTCAAATCCTCCGATCGTATCCACCAGATCTCTTGTAAATAACATTGTAGTACCAGACCCTTGAACTTTCTTTGGTTTGAGGTAGTCTTTTTTTTCTCCCCATCCAATTGAGACACGTCCTGTCTTTAGATTTACTTCTGCTCCAGCTTGGTTAACCCAATTCTTGTCTTCTAAATATAGAATCATCGGAGTTACTATACCCACTTTCCTACTTTTTTCAGTACGGGCTACAAGATGTGTAATCATATCTCTATCTACAATAACGTCTGAATCACAGTACAAAATATGATTCGTAGGTTTAGCATGAGCAAAACCAATATTGTATGCTTGTGCTTGTCCGATATTGTTTCTACCAGCATCAACCCATTTAACTTTTTTATATGATTTCTTGCCTTTATTAATTACCTTTTTAGTAGGACTGTTATCTACTACAATTACCTCAATATTCTTATAGGAAGACTTATAAACAGAATCGATAAGACGAGAAGATTTTTCATAATCATTAAAACTTGGTATTACAATAGAAACTCCTGTCTTTTTACTCATATTTTTTTAGCAATTACTCGTATTGATTCATTATTTTTAGGCGTACTAGTATACATAAAGATACTATATAAAAAATAGATTGGTAATAGTGATAAAGCAAGTATGTTGTTAAATTGTCTCATAAAGTGTTTATACGCTGCAGATGTTGTTGTAAACGGGAATGTCATTGGATAGCTTACTGAAACAAGCTCAAATGAGTGCTCTTTCAATAGTTTCCTAAATGCATCCTCAGACCAAAACGTAATATGTTCAGGAACTAATGTCATAGGTGATTCACTTTTAAACATCTTTATGCTTAATGCCTCTGCATTTGGAGTTTCCATTATCAAGAAACTCCCTTTACTCATTGAGGATGAAATATGTTTGATTGTTTTTTTAAATTCAGTAATATGCTCAAATACATGCCACATAGTTATTGCGCGAACCCCTGACGGGAACTGAAGTTTCTCTATAAAATTATTTGAAATTTCCACATCAGAGCTGATTCTTTGTTTAGCTTGGACAATGCTTGCCTTGCTGATCTCTTGGCCAGAAACTTTCCAACCCGATTGCAGAGCCTTTTTAAGAAAGATTCCAGTTCCGCAGCCAAGATCAAGTAAATGTCGATTCTTCTTTGAAGTAATCAAACTATTAATTTGTGATATTCTCTCGCTATTTACTCTATCTCCAAAGAAGCTAAAAAGAGGCCTTAAGTATTTATTTTCCCAAAATATAAACAGTAGACTATTTGCATTTTTTTCAAGATCAATAGAATTAAATTCATAAATATCCTTAAGCCTTTTTCGAGAAGGTAATGGATCAATAAATAATAGACCACAATTCTCACAGCTATGATAATAGTATCTAGTTTTTGTAAAATAATCTGTTGAAGAAAACACTACACTGATATCAGCCGATGAGCAGTTAACGCAACCTTTCGTCATCTGATGTTTTTTTTCGCTTCTCATATGATTGATATATTAGTATAAAAACAATAAAAGTAGAAACAACAGAAATCAAAATACCACGATTTACGTTTCTCTGTGGAGTAAATTCAATAACAATTTCCTCACCACTAGAATTAATACTCCACTGACATGCATAGTCATAAACTTTCTTTTTTACTACAGAGGAGCTTCCTTTTTGTGAGAGTTCCCAACCATCATGACAGTTTGACAAAAAGTTAATATTTATTATTCCTGATGGTGGCTCAGTAATCTTAAATAGAGTGGGGCTTACTTTTTGATAATTAACATCCTGTTTATTTATTTCAATAAAGTTTTCTACTACACTCTCGTCAATTTCATATATATCAAGCTTACCAAATGATGTAATCTTACGAATATTAGTATCTTTGTTAATTACTTCTTGTGACTTATCAGAAACCCAGTCTTTAAGGCCTGTAGTGAACAAATTCATATCATGATGAAAAATTATATATTTAATTCCTAATCTGCCTAAATCACTAGATAAAGTGCCTGTTCGAAAATCAGAATATGTCAAGTCTGGATCAACCGAATACACATTTGGTTGTAATGTACCGAAATGTTCATGTAAGACATTATAAAAAGGTTTATTGACTGAAGTATTTCGGTTAATAGAGAGATTATTAAACAGATGCTCGCTTGGTTGAACACCTTGATATGAATATTCCCAGTCGTATTTCACACCCTCACCGGGTATAAGTGGTAAATCGATAACTCGTGTATCTTTAGACTTAGTATTTTCGATGATCCACTCATCTGCTTGCTTATAATACTCTGGGACTTCGACAAAAGTATTGATTTTGTAACCGCCTGAAAAATTACCCCACCAATAAAATGGTACATTAATAAAAAAACAGATAATCACAATAACAAATACATATAAACCACTTGTAATTTTTTTGAGATACGTATTTGAATAGTTATTTTTAATCCAAAAATATGTGTTAACTGATCCTACAGCAAATAATACGCTATAAGCAAAAACAAATAATAACCCAGCTTTTTCATATGGATTTCTAAACATTTGCAAATATACAAACTTGTTAAAAAACCATACAAACAGATCCCCTAGTGGTGGGTTCGAACCCAGCGAGACAAATAAACCAAAAGCAAAAAGAATTAATATAAAGATATTTTTTTTCCACTTCTTAAAGAGAGTTAATAAGCCTGCCAATACAAAAAAAACAGGGACCCAGAGCATTCTTTGATTAAAATATGAAAGATAATAATTGCCATAATATTCTGACTCTTGCATATAAAATCTCTGAGAAAGTGTAGTAACATTTTCGAAAGGAAAATGATAACTTACCGATAGAAGAGATTGTAGATTTCCTTCAGGATTCAGAACGACGCCTGAATAAACTTGATTAACTAATATAAAAGTGGGTACAATCCACCAAATATTTATAAGTAGCCAAAGTGCAATCACTAGAACTAGATTAGCAAAAGCTTTTCTGACTAATCTCGTATTTGTAAATATCAGTGAAATAAAATAAAAAATTACTGGTACCCATATAACAATAATTTGAGTCGGGCTGACATAAGCAGGTGCAAAGATAACTGAAGCAACAATTGCAAGATATAGATACATCCTGTCTTTCTTTACTGACAAGATGTATAAAAGTAAAAAAAATGGCATTAGTGCGAATGTAAAATAATGCGCTATAAGCCCTCGTCCCCAAATCTGAGACATTGAAAACGGATTTAATACATAAAAAAATGATGCTATATAAGCAATACTTTCGCTATGCTTACTTGTAACGAGTTGTCTCGATACAGCATACACAGATATACACCCAACAAATATCAGTACGCCAAAAGTAATTGCCTGAAGTACAAATGGAGCGAAACCAATATAGTTTAAAGCCAACAATAGTATCCAATAAGGCATTCTTGGAAGAAATCCCACAACTGGTGAGCCTGCATTTGATTCATACCAAATGTGAGATTGCTGTATAAAATTGTTTACAACATTATAAAATGGCATCCCTTCTTCTCCTCCAGCAAACATTAGTCCACCTTTAAACCAAATAAACACTAGCACAAATGCCAATCCACCAAATATTATAATTGATCTGAAAAGATGCTTTTTCATTTTACAATCTTAGTATCGTCATAATTTTTAAGATAAGGCTTATTGCCGAGAGACTTTAAAATATAGTGATATACGATTAGAGTAGCTGTATATACAGACAAAGGGAAATGTATCCAATATCCAAGTTTCTTTCTACTCAGAATTAGATATAGCGTATCTAACAGTAAAGGGGCAAAGAACATCACATATGGAATGTACAGATATTTTCTCATCATTCGAGACTGAAGCTCTGCTCTACCACTAAAACCTGTTCGACCAAGCGAATCAACAAAGTATATATTATTTTTTACTCTCCAACTAATCTTTTTTAGATACTTATTATACTTGTCAGCTGAATAATGAATAATAGGATCATTTTTAGTTAGCGCAACATAAGGAACCTCCTTTGATATGTATAATAGAAGATGAGTAAGGTGTAGTTTTACTTCTTTTTTATTAATTATCGTATCTACATATTTTTTATCAAAAACGCTACCTCCTGCGAGCAATTCCATAAGTGGAATCTGATTAAATTCTTGAAGTTTGTAGATATTAAAGTTTTTATTTGATCTAACCTTAATCAATATCTTGTCTAGTTGTCTCTCAAATCTTTTATATTCTTTTGAAATCCTGTAATAAAACATTGAAAATGGATCACCAAATTCATTTATATAGTCATTTAAGACACCATAGTCTGATGGTGTAATGTAACCAGAAGCAATAACGGCCTTCACTCTTTTATCACCAAACGCTTCTAACTTTTTTTCCAAACTTCTACTACTCTTCAGAACTTCATCGTGATCAAGATACATCAAGAACTTTCCGTGCGAATTTAGATATCCCAAGTACTTAGCGTGAACTGGCTCTGTTTTGGGATTGTTGATGACACGACAGTTGCTTTTTTTTGCAATCTTTATAGTTTGATCAGTTGAACCACCGTCGACAACTAGAATTTCATACATATCGCGATCAAGAGTTTGCCTCATTAAAGACTCTAGGACTTTTTTTAATAATGTTTCTGAATTATATGTAGCAATAACTATAGAAAGAGTTATCATATTAAAACCATAGATGATAGATGTTTTTTATATCTTCAATTACAAACCCTGATTTTGAGTAGTAGTTACACGCAGCTACATTTGCTAGCTGAGTAACAACTTGAATTTCACTAAAACCTTTCTCAGATGCAGCATAAATAGCAGACAACATCAAATCTCGACCTATTCCAATCCCTCTACATCTCGTTTCAACAGCAACAAGACCAATATCTGCTCTGCCGTTTTTATCACCAAGTGTCAGGATGCCTACTAACTCATTACCTTGCTGATACCCCAAAACATCAAAGGCAATTTCGCCGTTCAATGATCTTTCTATCCACAGCTTATATAGCTTTTCAAATTCACCCTTATTTAGATTCGGATCCATTTTAAATCGAGAATATGCACCTGCTTGATATGCTAGATCAAGTGTACGTTGATCTAGTGGTGTTCCTATCATGCTTTTAGAGACAAGATTTGCATCATGCATTTTGGTAGGTGTCAACGAACGCAAATACCGGGTTTTTTCATCGACTAATAAAGCACCTTTATCTTCAAGTTGATCGTGTAGTCTTTTATCGCGATCAGCAAAAATATATAGTAGCTTAACATCAGTATCCTTTGCTCTTCTAATAGCATCGCTAATGCTCTCTTTATCATCTTCAGTATCAATCTCAATTTTTGAGATTGGATAGCCAAATTCATTACTATCCCAAAAGAGTTCTTCTATCTTAATCTCGTCTACTTCTTTTTGTGGATTTATATCCTTTTCAATCTCAGAGTAAGTCATTATATGTTAATAAGGTAGTCAGTAATTATTTGAGAAGGAGATTTATCTTTGTCGATCTTAACTTTCTTCCTTTTATATTTTTTATACTCTTTAAAAAAAGTGTCAATTTTCTTACTATTATTGCCTACAATTACAGCATTCTCACCTAAGCCTTCAACTCGTTCAGTATGCTCTCGAATGATTAGACAAGGTTTCCCCATAAAATAACACTCTTCCTGATTACTCCCACCATCAGTAATAACAAACTCGGAATCTGCGAGTAATTTTACAAACTTCGTGTACTCTAAACGAGACGGTAAAATTATATTTTTATTATGAGTAATCTTATCTAACATTTTTTGTGATTTAAGGTAGTCTTTTGTAAGTTTATGCATGACAAAAACGCAAACTAAATTGGTGTTGGCGTTATTAATAACTTGGTTAATTAGTTTTTCAGAATTATGCTTGTTGAATAATGTATGTTCTTGTCTATGTAACACAAATACAAAATATTTTTTACCTTTTAACTCTGTAATACCATGTGATCCTTTTTGTTTTAACGTAGTTAACGTTGTCTCTCCAACCGTATTATAGTGTGTATTTATTTTCTTTCCGTTAATTTTCTTTAAGTTATTTTTGGACCAAGAGTTAGGACAAAAATGATAATCAGCTAATCTTGATACTATTACTCTATTTATTTCTTCTGGGAACGGCTCTAGTAGTTTATATGAGCGTAATCCTGATTCAATATGCACGAGTGATACACCTGTCACTTTTGCAACGAGTGAACCCAACAAAGTAGATACAGTATCTCCATGAACGATAAAGTAGGTCGCGCCTTTTTCGTTATCCTTAACAACATTTCTAAAATAGAGGAAATAATTCCCAACTGTTTTTACAAACCAGACAATAAATCTCAAATAGATATTTTTCGGCCAAGTAAATTTTCTAATTTTAAGAACATAATCAGCTTTTTGTGTTTTTATAAAATTATTGAGTTCTGAAAAATGCAGGCTGTTCTGATTTGAAGAAATTATCTGAAAATCTACATTGCTTTTTTCAAATGCACCAATTACTGGAGCGAGTTTAATTAACTCCGCTGTTGTACCGATAAAAAAATAAAACTTCTTCATTTTGTAAAGTGAAAGAGACCACATGCGTAATTATATTTTGAGAATGATGACGGTTTAACGTTCTGAACAAATAATCCATTGTCATCTATACCCGAAAATTCAACCAACTTAAGTTTAGGGAAATATTCTAGTATTTGTTTAGGCGAGTGAATTCTATGTGCATTAAAACACACTCTAGGTTTTCCAACAGGAAGGGAAAAATAGAGATTTCCATCTCGGGCTAATACCCTTGAGAGCTCTGCACAGGCTTTCTTTGTGCCTTCTGTATCAAGTGGATCACCATATCTTCCAAGACCTATATGCTCCGCCACATGTAAACAGGATAGTGAACGTAATGAGTTTGATTTAAATTGTAAGTGTAATATATCCCCTTCTATTGATTCGAAATTGCTTAATTGAGCTTCTATCGGCCTAATATCTATAAATTTAACTTTAGTAAAAGTGCTTAAAAAACCAACATATTCAATATTAGATCCAATATCATAGTGAGCTTTTGTCTTTGAAGAGTATATTTTTTTTGAAGCCCAAATGTCTTGATAAAAATAATGTGAGTCAAATGGGGATGTCTTAGTGCTATCAGCAAGAACAGGAAATAAATTTATCAAAGATATTTTTTCAGCTTGTTTCATAGATGAATAAGTAAGTAACTGCTTAACATATTTAGGATAAGAAAGTAGATTTCTAACTGAAGTAAGTGGGTCAATGATTGGAGTTACAAATCTGTATCCTAAGTATCCAATATCTAGCAAAGAGTTATCTAATTTTCTCATATATTAATTATAAATATCTTTCAGATTGACGACAGCATACGTTCGACTACCGTCGTCACATTTAAACTCTATATCATCAAAGGTATCCTTAAAAGGTAGTTCTGTATATGTGTGCATTCCGCGTATAAATTCAACCTCATTTTCAAGTATGGGATGAGATAGTCTATTGTCATTATTATAAAAAGTATCTGCTAATAGTTTGGGTCGCTTTTTTAAAATAATTTTATCTATCGTCTGTTTATTCTGATACTGCGTAAGAACGTCAGATGAAGTTAGACCACCAAGATCTATAAACTTAACATTCGGAGCACTGTAGGAGATCATTCCAATATCACCAGCTAGTACATAATCATTTTCAGATAGGTTAATACTTAAATATTTTCCAATCTCACGTCTACATTCTTGTCCTTTTCTATGAGCTAAAACATAATGTCTTACAAAAAAAGTTGAAAATATAGTTTGAGCAGTTATTAGTAGCAGTGTTATAAATATGAACTTTAAGTTATTTGAATCAATAAATCGTTTAAACCCAACACTGGCAAGTATTGATACTAGAGGAAGCAAATGTACTGAGTATCTAGCCCCATCTGAATATGGACCGATAAATAGTGCCAAAAAGCTTATTGCTACATACACGCCGATAAATAATGTCTTTGCATTTCTTTTTATTAACAAACTGTAGGCTGCCAACAAAGAAAGGATAAGGGATGTACCACCCCAAACCAGCATTATATAAAACGGATTTGGTTGATAATATGTTGCTATCTGCTTAAATTCAAACGCATTTGTTGTCAGTGATCCGTAATACATTGCTTGAAAGTAATAAAAACTTGCTAAAATAACAAAGTAAACCAAGCTCTTAGAAACTAACTGCAATATACTCTTTTTTCTTTCTATAAATACGCTATATAACTCTGATAATCCCCAAACACCAAGCAAGATAATTCCTTCCGTTCGTATCAATAGAATTAGTACCAGTGTGGTTATCAGAAGAAATGCATCATTTTTCTTTTGAAACAGATATTGATATATAAACGCAAGAACTAAGAAGCTAAAAAAGAGTGTCTCCATCCCACTCAAAGCCCATCCAGAAATCAATCCATGCAAGGGGATCATCAGTGAAAAGAAGTATGCTAATAAATTGCTATTTGTAAGTTTCTTAATTGAAAAATAAAGTAAAATCGCTATACCTGAAACTGATAATAAACTCACAACTATTGATGTTAGCTCGATGTTTGTAATTCCAATGTCATAAAAAAAAGCCAACAACATGGTATATGTAAAAGCAGAGGCTGAATTTGCATATTCGCCTTGATTAAAAACAAGTCCTTTATTTGCCACAAAATTTTGAACGAATCTGTAAGTGATATATGAGTCGTCATAAAAGTGATTTAAAAAAACATGTCTTCCACCATAAAGTAGAGCGATACAAATAATAGGAATTACAGAAATAAATATTTTTTTTCTCATAATAAGCAGTAATTGCTGCTAAGAAGTATTATACATATATGAAGATGTGATAGAAACGAGCTTTATGTAAAGCTATACATAAAGCTCAATTAGTATTTTTTTTTGTCGTTGCCAATAAGTATAAAGCTTTCAATGATTTAGTTATCATTTCAGGTTTAAACTTTTGGCTTTTTCTGACCTTTCCGTTGCCCATTGATATGTTAAGTATGGCAATCTTTGGACTAAGCCAGAGTAATCGTGTGCGATATTCTGTTTGGAAAAAATGCCCAACAGTACTCACTGACACCCAATTCTCCAACCGAGGAGAGTTCTCAAACAACTCTATCAGAGTATCTTTTCTTACAGCTGACAGGCCTGATGTCATATCAGGTACATATCTACCCAATCGAAGCAGTAAGTTAGCAGATACTGTTCCGAAGGCACTCAGCGCTTTCCTGCTCAATGAATGACCATAGATATTATGCAGTCTCCCAGAATGAGTAAATCGGTTTGAAAAGACAGCGTCTTTACCATCTATCAAACTAATCAAACGTGGTATATCTTTACTGGAAAACGAACCACCGGCATCAACTTCAACCACAACATCAGCATCTTCTACACTAGCTTCTTTTAATGCTGATAAATATGCATATGCAAAAGTTTTATCTCCCAATGACCCAAGCTGAATAGCCTTAACTTCCTTCTTATGTTTTGCTAGTTTGTCGATCAGATCAATAAACTTTTGCTCAGAATTGTTAACAGCTAGGATGATGCGGACCAACTTGTTACCTGATTGTTGAAGTACTTCCTCAATACCCTTTATAAACTCTTCAATCTCATACTCGTTTCTTACTGGAACTGCTAAAACTACTTTCATCATCTTTCCCTTTTTATATGTGCTAATTTTCATTGAACAGTATCAAAATGAATTATACAGAAGCATATCAAATAAATCACTTGAAAGCTTTACTAAAAATGATATCTGTATCATAGCTTTTACCAAGTTTAATTGCTGATTTCTTATATTGAGCGTATTTTCCTTTATTTTGTAATATTTTGATTACTGCTTTTACAAACTGATCTTTATTGTAGCTAATAGAGATTCCAGCCATATTATTTTCTATCAATGTATGTGAGGTTGCAATTGTAGTTGTAATAACTGGCAACCCGCAAAGCAAGTAGAGTTTTATTTTTCCAGGATCTGAAGTATAGCTAATACTCACTTCGACTGGTGCATATGGTGCAATACCTATACTCTTGTCAGCAATTTTCTTTATAAATTTAGTATGATCAGTGATGTTCTGTTGAATAGAAATATGCGATAACACACCAAGTTCTTTTGCAATAGCAATCAAGGGTTTTTTGTCCCCTCCCCCGACATAAGTGATTTTCAGTTTAGGAAATACCTTTAATAAATCAGGAAGCGCCTCAACGGCGAGAGAAGGTCCAGCAGAATCTCTGAGCGTCCCAGCAAATACTAAATGATAAAAGTCTACTTGATCTACTGACTTAATATACTTCCTGTCAACAGGAAAACCGATCGGTACGACCTTAAATCGAGAGGCTTTCTTTATATTAACGTTGTTTCTTTTGCGACTGTCTATTTGTGCTTGAGAGACCACCCAATTTTCGTCAGAATTATAAATCGCTAATCTGTCTATGTAGTGGTATATCGCATTTACAAACTTGTTTGAGAATCTCACTTCTACATAGTCAACTGAATAATAAATTGCGTGTTGTATAAATCCCATTTTCCTTAATAGATATATAGATAAGAACGATACATTGTCACACGCGACTACAATATCGTAACTCAATCCAAAACGAAACAATATCAACAAATTTTGCACAACATGCAAGATGTATGACAAGCCACCAATCTTGATTGCCGTGTAAGTATGACGCCTCATTTTGTTACCTTGAAAATACTCTTGAACAAACACTTTACTTTCTTTTGATTCGATGAAGGGTTGTTCAACTTGAAGAACATAATCAATCTTTTGTTTTAAGTAATCACAGATACTTGTAGATGTAGCACCACTAATAGTTGGGTTCAACATAAAATGAGAAAGAACAAGTGCTCTTGAGGTAGTATCTAATTTCATTTCTCAGCAACTACAATCACACCGACACCTCTATCTTTAGGTGTCCAAATATCATTTAGTCTATCTATAGCACTTGCGACATAGAAATATATTGTATTGATAATTGATCTATGCTCTGCTGGCTTAAATTTATTTGCACCAGAAACAGCGGCTGATTTTGTTCCTGATGCTAAAATTCTAGCACCAGCATTGATAATATAATGATTAAAAGGTAGACTCCAATACGTAAGTGCTTCTATATTTTTGACCGTAAATCCAGCTTTTTCAACAACACGCTTTATTTCATCAGTTGTATACAATCTTTGATGTTGATTCCAAATACCAGCCCAAAAACCAGATGAAACATGTGTGTCAAAGATATCTTCTAAGATTCTATTTATTGGATCCCAGAATAATGGATATCTTGCATTAGGAACAGTCAAAGCTAGTGTGCCTCCTTTTTTCATTACTCTATATATTTCCTTTAGACCTTTAACATCATTTGGGAGATGTTCTGCAACTTCGCTCATAATAACCTTGTCATATGAGTTCGATCTTAGCTTACTTCTTTTCATCAAGTCCACTTTGTAATACTGTATCTTTTTATTAGCAAGATTTTTCTTTGCAGTCTTAATGGCTTTTTCATCAAAATCTATACCAGTTAATGTAATGTTTTTGATTCCAAGTGATGATACTAGATGAAGGTAATAACCATCACCACATCCTACATCAAGTAAGTTATCTCCTGATGAAGGATATATATTTTCAATAATAAGTCTTGCTCTCCTTTTAAGAGCCATGTCAAGTGTACTAGCTAAAGCTAGTGATAATTTTTTCGACATTTTGCTCTGAATATTTTTCTTTTGCATATGCTCTAGCATTTCTAGATAATACATCTAGTTTATTTGTATGACTGTAATAATACTCTACAGTATTAATTATGTCAGCCTCAGTTGGTTGAATAAACTTACCAACTGATTCATTCATTGCTTCAGGGATACCACCTTTTTTGCTTGCAATAATAGGTGTCCCACACGCGAGGGATTCAAGTATGACACGACCAAAACCTTCTTCATTAATTGAAGGAACAATTGTTAGAGATGCCTTCTGATAATACGGTGGCAATTTTTCATTACTAACTTTTCCTTCGTAAGCTATATTTTTATTTTTGTGTGATGATTCGTCTACAAATTCACGTAAAGGACCGTCACCTATAATCATAAGCTTAATATGTTTATCCCACTTTTGAGCAGCTCTCACGAGTACTTCGATTCCTTTTATAGAGACTAGTCTACCCACAAATAACACTATAAATTCTTTAGTATGTTTTTTCTTACTTGCAAATCTCTTTAGATCTATCCAATACGTAAAGACGATAATATCTTTTCTACCTGATACTCTTTCTATCTCACGCTTCGACTGTTTTGAAAGAGTCAGAACTCTGTCAGTATAGGTAAACAGAAGTCGCACATAAGATCTATACAAACCACTTGATGGAAATTCATAGAGAGAGTGAGTTGCGAGAACACTCTTTATTCCAAATACTTTAGACCAGAACAGACCAACTGATCCTGCTACGAGTCCATGAGAATATATTATCCTTGGCCTTCGAAGGATAATAATAAATGGAGTTACAATAAATAAACCAGGCAGTAAGTATATAAACTCTAATAGAGGATATTTAACTAAAGCATAAAATAGATACTTCAGCCAAGGTACTCGATAAATTTTTAAACTCCTATGTGTTTCAACGAGAGCAGCGTTCTTATCAGTCGTCAATGGTATATATGTTACGACTGACAAGTCATATTTTCTTTTTATAAGCGCTTTTACTAGATCAGATAGATGTGTTTCAACACCTCCAATGTTTGGTGAATAATGTGCCGTCAGTATCATTACTCTGTTATGTTTAAAAAGTAAGCCATGAAAGTAGCCTAAACCTCCTGCTAATTGCTCTCCCATAAGCATAACTATCATTGAAACTGACTTTAGTGGATTAAAGAGCAATTTGCGCCAATTTCTATAAAAAACCGGCCTTAGAAAATATATAGTTTTTGAACTGATAGCATCAATGTTATGAGATTTAAAATAAATATGAGATTTTAAACCGTAATAATACTTTTTCTTAAATAAGGAAAACAATGAGGGTATTCTCTCATAGTGATATATTATAGATTTTATACGTCCTTTCTTGTATCCATTTTTTTCTAATCTCTCGGGTAGATCCCAATCTTCGGGGCCTGTTATAGTTTCGTCATATCCAGAAACTTCTACGAATGCTTTCTTTAAAAAAAAACGAGATGCTTCTATAGCTGAATCACCGTGCAGATTGTAAAATTCTCTTTCAAAAGCTTTTATTTTTTCCCAATAATTTGATGCCACTGAAACTTCAGGAATTGTAATATGGGAGACTTTATTTTTATTTATAAGTGAAATACAATCTTTGATTACATTTCGCGATAATTTCATGTCTGCATCTAATATAAGTACATAAGCACCCTTGGCCTTTTTAACTCCGTAATTTCTTTGTACTGATCGTTCAGGACCTTTGTTGTAAACTTTTGTAGTATATTTTTTTGCAATTTCTTTTGTAGAGTCTGATGAATTATTATCAACAACAATAACCTCAATATTCTTATATGACTGTTTTTTTATGCTATCAAGGAGTCTCTTGATTACTGAAGACTCATTTTTGGTTGTGATGATAACTGATACTAATCTATTTTTTTCCATAGTGTGAAAGTGTTAGTTATGTCTTGCCATATTATCGTATAGTCACAACTATTATCGCATATATCAGTGTGGCTTTGCGATTTTGGTAGTATCAGAAAATCACTCGGATTTAATGTATTTGGTTCCTTGATCGGATAATTCGTATCAAGATTCAGATAGTATCCAGGGCCAATGAGATAATATAGGTCATACTCTCTAAGAATAAATATTATTGCTTTTCTCACAGATGACCAAGGGTGTGTATCTTCCCAATCACCTATATACACAGTTGAGTCTTTAGGAATCAATGAAGGCAACTGCTTAATACTACCATCCAATATACTTATTTGTGAATCCGAAAGATATGTTGGTTTTACCTTAAGGATCTTTTTCCATTCACCTTGACTATAATCGAGATATATAGTTTCAAAGTATGTATCATTCATAAGCTGCCGCCTCCGAATGTTAGGTAATGTCTGATATTTTGCCTCTTCAAGATATATGTGGCTAATCTTGAGCTTTGATATAACATCAGGATTTAATGTGTTCACAGCATCAATATAGTCAGGACTTGGCTCAATGGTATATGCTCTAAGCGAATTATCAAAATAGGGAACAAATATCCCTCCTCCGGTAATGATCCTAATGCTATAGTCACCATATGGCGCTCCACCATCAAGCACAAGCATCCTTGTATCATATGGCATGTTCCTATTTATCCAATGAATAATCTCATCTTTATCATTTGTAATTACTTTTAGCCTATTATTATCCAAACGGGGCGATGTTAATTGTGCAAAAGAAGGAATTAGCCACGAAATAGCTAGCAAAAAAACAAAAAATATAAAAATTAATTTTGTGATTGCTCTTTTTGCTAAATCAAAAAGCGTAAATAATGATATACCAATACTCAGACCAATCAATTGATAAGAAAATATGAGCAAACGATTTCCGTTTGCCATTATATATACTGGAACGATCGAGAAATATGCGAAAATTGAGAATATTCCCATAGCTAGTGAAATAGTAGCAATCAAGCCGTTTCTGAACTTACCTTGTAGATAAACTGCGAAAATTAAAACAGCCGAAAGAATAGAAGAATACATAATTCCAAGGTGCCACCACGTAAAGCCTTGATATCCGTCGTTCACATATATCAATTTTTTAAACTTAGACTGATTAATATGATAGGAATGAAAGTCAGCTTGTATATCATTTGTTTTCGGCAAAATAGCAAAAGATGACGTGCCATCCTTGTCCAATAAACCTCTACTTATAACCCCACCCTGAAAAACGACTAGTACAAAAAATAGAACGATATACAATGCTTTTATTAGTTTCTGAGTAGGACTTAACGGTATCCATTTAAAAAATAAATAAAGCAAGCTTACAATCGAGACAGAAAAAAAGAGTGATTCGTTTGATAGTGCAAGTGCCAGCAATGAAGTTAAAATCAATAACCAATAGATCATTCTATGTGAATAGTTGTATAGCAATACAAAAATTACTACAAAGATTGTAAGGGCAATAGCATGATAGTAAAAGTAAACTATAGTATTGGCATCAACAGCGGCACCATACGTTTCCATTGCTGAAGCTATATAAGGCATATCTCGAATCCAAAAAAATATATCTTTCAAATTCAATATAGAAGGTATTTGAATATTATTTGTAATAGTCACTATTCTGATCGCCCCCATACCAATAAAGATAATTACACCTAATAGATTAAGAAATATCACATCGCTTACTGATTTCATGGGCTTTAGAAAATTAGTTATTAGAAGAGAAGAGAAAGACATAGTCGTAAATACAAGAAATCTATGTATGAACTCGTATGGGATTCTT
>Ga0066639_10000015_pt1 | contig 108397 bp, 98 predicted proteins | sample CryGeyCG2114_010_2_FD_59504 | JGI IMG/M metagenome (GOLD analysis project Ga0066639, IMG submission 59504) | Groundwater microbial communities from aquifer - Crystal Geyser CG10_big_fil_rev_8/21/14_0.10 | ecosystem: Environmental > Aquatic > Deep subsurface > Groundwater | place: USA: Utah...
AGAAATAGGAACAGCCATTCGAAATTGGTGTAGTCATTTTTTATACGCATACATTGCTAAACCAATTTTCTTTAGGTTTGACCCCGAAGTAGTGCATGACGGCATTATTCGCGTTGGTAAAGTATTAGGGCGTTGCTCGGCGTTTCGTTTTACTACGAAAATATTATTTTCGTACAAACACAAAAAATTAGAGCAAACAATTTTAGGCATTAAATTTACAAATCCTGTCGGGCTTGCTGCGGGCTTTGATAAAAACGGAGAGCTTACCGACCTATTGCCCTCGGTCGGGTTTGGTTTTGTCGAGGTTGGATCAGTCACCGGCGAACCTTGTGCTGGCAACGCAAAACCCCGTCTTTGGAGACTGCCTAAATCAAAAGGACTAGTCGTTTATTATGGGCTAAAAAATGATGGCTGTGAGCGCATTACAAAAAACTTGAAGCAAAAAAAATTTACCATTCCTACGGGCGTTAGCATTGCCAAAACGAACAGTCCCGACACGGTTGATGTTAGCCGCGGTATAGCAGATTATACAAAAGCATTTGTCGAACTAAAAAACGTAGGAGCTTACGCAACTATAAATATCAGTTGCCCAAACGCTTATGGTGGCGAACCGTTTACTGATCCCAACAAACTGGACTCCTTACTTACCAGCATTGATGAAATTAAAATAACGAAACCAATTTTTTTGAAGCTGTCCGCGGATCTTACATTTGCTGAAGTAGATGCAATTCTTGAAACCGCCAAGCAACATCGAGTGCACGGGTTTATCTGCACGAACCTTACAAAGAACAGGGCAAACAAAACTATTATTGACGCAAACGTATCACAAAAGGGGGGCATTGGCGGCAAGCCGGTGCAAGATCTATCAACCGAGCTTGTCCGTTATGTATATCAACGCGCCCAAGGGAATTATGTTGTCATTGGTTGCGGTGGTATATTTTCTGCCGCTGACGCGTACGAAAAGATAAAGGCAGGTGCATCATTGGTGCAAGTCATCACCGGAATGATTTTTGAAGGCCCGCAACTTATTGGCGAAATTAATAGGGGGCTAGTAAAGCTTTTAAAAAAAGACGGTTTTGATACTATCAGCGAAGCAGTGGGCAGTGAACGAGCGGTACGTTCGAGAAGGGCAAAGGGTTAAAAAAATAAATTTAATGGCGCTGAGTATTTTGATCTAGAAGAGAACATTCAAAAAAGGAGCGAAGTGATTTTCTCTTAATCGTGCAAAAGATAATATAGGGGATGAGGTCAAATAAAAAAATGAATGGGTACCAAAAGAGGAAATCGCGCGACGTTGCCAACGTCCTTGTGCAGAAAAGCATAGTGTTCTTGCTCCACTGCGCGTAGATGAAAAAAAAGTGCGCTTGAGCGATAGCTTACTCCTCTTTGGAGCAGATTTATTTCTCTGACGAAGTAACGCCGAATCGGATTGAATGCCTCTTTCGGAATCCAAATGAAGTTTCTGTCAAACGGTTTTGTGCTAGCAACGGCCTTGTTGGTTGCTAGCTCCTTAGTTCTTTTTTGTTTATATACAAAGAAATTTAATGGTCGGGCTGGCGGGACTTGAACCCGCGACCTCGTCGTCCCGAACGACGCGCGCTAGCCAACTGCGCTACAGCCCGGCAATGAAATGCACTATAACGGCATTTTCACTTTCTATCAATGGTAAATGGAGACGTGGCGAATTTTCTGTTTTTGCGGTTGCGCGGGCACTCCTTCAGGGGGTAAACTGGCGTATATGTGGGAAGACGAGCGAGAAACAATTTTACGTAAGGGCTCTGTGGTGATTACGGTTTCGGTGTTGCCCGGCAGATCAAAAACGCAAGCAAGAGGCGTTCTGACTGACGGTACGGTGAAGATAGAGGTTGCTGCCCAACCAGAAAAAGGCAAAGCGAACGATAAGTTGAGTGAATACTTGGCAGATGCCTTTAGTGTACCGGTAGCGCACGTACGGATACTGTCCGGTGCGCACGGGCGAAAGAAACAAATTAAAATAACGCTATGAACGATCTCTTTTCTAACGAACAGCAAAAGAAAACAACCAGTCCGCTTGCAGACCGTATGCGGCCAGAAACGCTAGAGGATTTTTACGGGCAGGAAGACATCATTGGGGAAGGGGCGATGTTGCGGCAAGCTATTCAAGCAGACGAAGTACCGTCAATGATTTTGTGGGGACCACCTGGTTCTGGCAAAACAACGCTTGCCCGCATTGTCGCAAAGATGACAGGCGCGTCGTTCGTGAGCTTTCATGCAGTGACCGACGGTGTCACGGCATTGCGCAAGGTCATTGCGGTTGCGGCAGAACGGCAGGCGCTCTATGGCAAGCGCACCATTCTTTTTATCGACGAAATTCATCGGTGGAGTAAATCACAACAAGATGCATTGTTACCGTTTGTAGAGAACGGTACCATTACGCTTATTGGTGCAACGACGGAGAACCCTTCGTTCGAGGTGGTGAGCGCCCTTTTGTCCCGTTGTCGCGTTTACACCCTGCAAAAGCTTTCCACTGACGCCATTGCGGCAATTGTCGAGAGGGCGCTTAATAATTCGGAAAATGGTCTTGGTGACAAAGATTTTAGAATTTCAAGTGCGACACTTCGTCACCTAGCCGAAGTTGCGGACGGAGATGCTCGCGTTGCCCTTAACTCATTAGAGTTTTCGACGCAAGCCGCCGCCCGACAAAAACGAAGCGATGTAACAAAAGACGATATCGTGGGGGCACTGCAGACGGCTTATCTACGCTATGACAAGGGGGGGGAAGAGCACTACAACATTATCTCGGCACTGCATAAGAGTATGCGCGGCTCAGACGTTAGTGCTTCAATTTACTGGTTAGGTAGGATGCTAGAGGCAGGGGAAGATCCGCTTTATGTTGCGCGGCGGATGGTTCGCTTTGCCAGTGAAGATGTCGGGCTTGCCGACCCAAGCGCGCTAGGCGTTGCGGTTGCTGGGTACCAGGCAGCGCATTTTATTGGTATGCCAGAATGTAACGTAATACTGGCCGAGGTTGCGGGATATCTTGCCAAGGCGCCAAAATCAAATGAGGTGTATAGCGCCTACCGCCGGGTTACTGAAGATATTCGAGAGTACGGAACATTGCCCGTGCCGATTCATTTACGTAATGTGCCGACCAAGTTGATGAAAGATTTAGGGTATGGAAAAAATTATCAGTACACACCAGAGGCGAAGAAGCGTGGAGAAAAAATTGAGCAAAGCTTTTTACCGGATGAGTTAGAAGGTCGAGAATATTTCGAAGAAGAGTAGCATAAATAATGGGGAACCTGTGTCGACACGCCGCTAACGATTCATTAAACATTCCAACATTCTCAAGAATGTTGGAATGTGGTATACTAAAAATATGAAAAAACAAAAAACAGCCAAGCAAATAGAACGACACCTGAAGGGAGTTGCAAATCATTACCGGATTGATATTTTATTTCTCGTAGCTCGTAAGGAGGGTATTACCCTCGATTCGTTGGTTGCAGCCATTGGTGCGAATAGTAAAACGATAAGTGAACACACGCGTCGCCTTGTTCAGTCTGGTTTGCTCAATAAAAAGTATCGCGGTAAATTTGTAGAGCATTCGCTCTCGCCTTATGGAAGAATAGTTGTTCGTTTTTTGAAAATGTTTCGAGCGCTGCAGTAAAGTCATTCCAACATTCTCAAGAATGTTGGAATGATTGATTGGGGTGGGGGTGAGGTAATTTTTTTTCCTAAATTTTTACTTCGGCAGTGAAGAAGTGACGAGAGGGGGGAGGAGCGCAGCGGGTGACCACTGCGCTCCTCCTTGTCGGCTGCCTCTTCCTGTCGATTACGATATCGAACGGAAGATGCCGGAGCGGCTGACGGCGCAGAAGACGCGCGTTGCGAGGCCGGCCAAAATTATCACGACGAGAACCGTGGTCGTCGCATGGGGGTAGAGCATCAGCAGTACCCCCACGATCGACATGGCGATTACTCCGCCGAGTATAATCGCCGCTCTTTTGCTGGGGTCGTAGCCGTCCCGTCGCAGGACGACTGACTGGCGCTTGATTTTTTCCTTTCTTCCTCTTGTGTGCACGACACACCTCCTTTTTTGTTTCCGCAATAACAAGGGCGGACAGGAGGAAACGGATACCTTTTTTTAACATTTGTAAGCTGCGCCGTCAATGGATTAATTTTAAAAAAATGACATTCCAACATTCTCAAGAATGTTGGAATGTTGTATGTTGGGCAGGCGTGAAGAGAATGGAGCGTATATGAAAACCGGCGGGTGCAACTCTTTTTTGAGCTGCGACACCGCCGGTTTTACGAACTGTCCTCCTTGTGTTTCACCGAGGTCATCGTTGTGACCTCGGTGGCCAGATCGAACGGCAGACCATGGCCGCCCACGCCGATGCCAGGCACGCCATCGTTGCCATTTTAGATACGATGCTCACTCCTCCATGCGATAAGGGGAGTGCCAAGATGGCTACGATGGCGAAGAGTCCCGCATAGAGAAGACATTGCCTCATGAGGCGGCGCCCCCCCTTCCATGTGAGATCTTCAAATTCTTTCATTAGTCCTCCTTCTGCACCTCTATGCTCATGTCTTCAGCAAAGAGGCCGCAGATAAGCACCCCACAGAAAGAAGCAATTGCGCCCCAGAAGCTCCACAGGTGGAGCATCTCTGCCCACTCCGTGCTGTTCTGCGCTGCATAGGCACCGAGCAGTGCAGCAACAAGCAAGAGAGGCACTGGTAGTCCCGCCACTATCGGCAGTACAAAAACAGATTTCATCATACTTTCTCCCTAGCGCATTGCCTTCGAGAGGCCCCACGCCAATGCGAAGAGAAATCCGAAGAAAATGAGCACATGGATTCCTGCTCTCGGCCCATCCGCGCCGAACGCGGACAGAGCGAGAAAACAGACTGCGCTGACCGACAGCGCAACCCTTGACTGAAGTCCCCTAATTCTCCTCATGCCTTGTGCTCCTCGTTATTTCCGAGTAGTCCGAGAAGAACCGCTGCGGTCAGGCCGACGGTGATGCCACCGACGAAGAGCAGGCTTGCTGCCCTCCATCCAAAGAAGGGAATCGTCAGCAGTGCACCAACGATGCCCGCGGTGGTTGGGGCTAGTATCAACATTCGCCCTCCGTAACTTACCGTTTTTTCTTGCCTCATCATCTTCTGTTCCCTCATTTTTTGCTGGTCAAAGTGAAACGTTGAATGACGTACAGGGCAGCAAAAACGCAAACGAACGCTATTGTTGTTGCTACTCCCCGAATCTTTTCAAGCGCCGTCGTCCATATCATCTTTATTCCTTTCCGCTTCCTTCGTGAGTCCTGCCATCGACAGAAAGAGAACGAGCAAGGCCGCCAAAACAACACCACAGAGGAAGAGCGCGAAAGCGAGCGCCCATCCAAGGATGGCCCACACCAGCAGTTCTGCGATCACGAAGAACGCGACGGTGTACGTAATTGAGAATTTCGTTTCGTAGGGAATTTCTTCCCATTGATGACTGGTCATCATGACCTCCTTCTCTCTGCCCGAACGGCAGAGACGATGGCAATGAGCAACGTAGGTATGCCAAGCGCCAGTTTGGCGAAGCGAACCGCTTCCTCGGAGCCGAGGGTGTTCCACTTCGCCATCGAAAGCGCTGCCATACTGCTCAGCAGTACGACCAGTGCGATAGTGAGCAGCGGGCTTTCGATGCCGCGCCGGGCGTTATTTATCTTCCACTGGGGCGGTTGTTTCACTTCCTTACTCCCTCGGCGTGCGTATGCACGCCGAAAATGTTGTGGTGATGCCGAACCTTGCTACGGGACAGTGCGACTGCGACAACGAATATCATCACCGTAGCGCAAAAAACCAGCTCGCGTCACCAGCAGGTTGTGTCTTTTTCTTCCGGAGTTCTCTCTGTCTACTATTAACCTCCCGCTTGTAAGCGGCGCATTGAGTGTCGCGCTTGGTGCGGCACCTAAAGCTAACTGGCCCAACCGGGACAATTTTCATCATCTCGCTTCTGTTTATGTTGTTGAGGCGAGATCAGATAGCCCCGCCGAACCAGGAAGAGTACCATGCAGACGCCTGTCAGCAGGCCCGCCAGACTTGTCAGGTAGGCATACCTACTCAGATAAATCTCGGTCACGCATGGCGGGCGTTCCAAGACTTGGTGTATTTGCCAGCATGTCAGGATGGCATAGCACGTAGCCATCACAGCAAGAAATCTTTCGAAGGCTTTTGCAACCGTCGGCCTGTTGGTTTACCTCGCGTCTATGACGCAAGTTGGGGTCGATTTATCGAGCGGATTGTCGACCCTTATTCGATCTGTTCACTTTTTAAAGAACGCTTCGTTTTACCATTTTAAGGGGCGCTTTGTCAACGAGATTTTGACTTGGTATACTAAGTGCACTATGACTGACGAACGCTGGCAAGATTTAATTGGTCGCCTTCAAGACGAAGGCAAGATAGATTCGAAATATATCGAAGACCTTGTCGGTCGTCCTGGTACGGTAGAGAGCTACATTGTTACCTCACCTGTTGGCCGTTTGCGGCTCTCGTGGACCTCGCAACCTCGCAAGATAGGGGAGAAGCGTGTCTATAGTAAGCGGGCGAGCTCTACGGCAGAGGTCAAGAGCGAATACGACGAATCTGACATTGTTCACGTGTTCACGGTCGAACGTGATGTTTCTGGCGAATGGCAAGAGCTTAACGCCGCCGACTTTGCCCTTTAGTTATGGGTAAAAAACTTGAATTTACCCTTGTCTTTATTTTTGTTTTGGCGGTAATGGCTGGCATTATCTCCGTGTTTTCGCATTCTCAACAACCAGTGTCGAAAACAACCGATACTGCGGCGGGCGCAATGAGCATCCAAAGCCCCATCAAACCAGAAGCCTACCAGCACGACCTTGCAACAGCTCTTACTGTTTTTCAAAAGGCGTATACAACAAAGCAAACAGAAGCAAGCAGAAAAGCAATCATAGATGATGCAAAAATAGCATTGCTGTCGCTACGTGTCCCCGCACAATACAAAGATCTTCACCTCGGGCTCATTCTCGCCTTGACCCATCTTCAAAGTGGTTACGCGAGCGATCCGCCAGCTACAGATAAGGTCAGCACGGGTACGATACTGTTCAATGAGGCAATTCATGGGCTCGACTGGCTGTCCGGGTTAGAGCTTGCTAACTAGTTATGGCTTTTTTCTCAAAACCGAGCAGCTGGTTGGTTATTTTACGATCGCACCTAGTCAGACTGGCATGCTTCATTCGCGAACAGCCAGTACGCCGCCTCCTTCCTTTTTTGGCTGCCGCAATGGTGGTGTTGTTCTTGGAGTTTTTGGTAACTACGCCCACCGAGTGGCAGTTTATCTTGCCGGTTGTTGGCGGCATAGTCGTTATCAACAGCATCGCCCTTTCCAAACGCGCGCTTCTGGTGGCTGGCTGGTGGCATACGCTTTTTACGCCATTACTGCTTACGATAAGCGCGGGCATTTTGCTGCTCTTCGCTAGAACTTCGCTTGGTCGTCAGGCGGTTATCCTCCTTGCCGCGGTGGCGATTTTCATCTTTTGGGAGCACATCTGGCGTTACTACTGGGATCGTGCAAATTACCACGACGAATCACTAGAGAACGCGTCTCTTGCCCTCAACACCTTGATTGTCTGGTTTACGTCGCTTTTTCTTTACCATTTGCTCCTCGACCCAAGTATTCTACCAGAGCAGTACGTTACCAGCATCATTCCGGTTTCGGCCTTGCTCGTCGTGTTTATTGTTTTCTATATAGATTACCGAACGCTCTGGGTACAGCGCTACGCACCAAGCCGTGTTTGGTTGTTGTTGGTAGCGCAGGCTGTAGTCATTGGTGAGCTGTTTTGGGTGCTTAACTTTTTGCCAAACTTGGTTGAAGTCAAAGCGTTTATTGTTGTCCTCGCGTATTACCTCTTTACCAATATTGGTCGCGCGCATCTCGACGGCACTCTGCGTCCAATCGTGTTTCGCCGTTACGCCTACATCAGCATCATTTCCCTTGCCGTTATTTTGATTACGACTCGTTGGTTACTGTAGAAAAAGTAATCATAAATAGCACAGTTTTTACCCTCACCGACGCGAGGGTTTTTTTCTGCTATACTTCACGTTATGCCACTTACTGAAATACCAACTTTTCCACCAAAAGAGCGAACCGGTATTCCGCTCGCTATCCTTATCCTCATCGGTCTTGCCACCGGCGCTGCCGGAGCTGGACTTTTGCTTTGGTTCGCTCCGGGGCTTCGTCGTGCAGAGATACCAGCAGGGACACAATCGGTCATCGTTTCTTCACCCGGTACGGTTGTGGTAGAAGAGGGGAGCAGAATTAACGACATTGTAAAGCAGAGTAAAGCCTTTATGGGGGCTGTGTATAACGTAAACAGCGTTATCCACATTGGAGATAAAAATTTTTACCAAAAAACTGCAGCTAAAGCTGCGGCAATTTCACTTACTGACGATGGTTGGTTTGGCAGCATTGCTGACGTTCCCATTGTCGTTGGTGACGTCATAAGTATTCAAGGCGAGGCTCACTTCATTACCAGAATAGTCAAAGACACAGCAACGCCATTTGTACTGCTCAAAGTAGGGGACGGTACCTTTTCTTCTGCGAGGTTTATGGCCGCAAAAGACTACATGGTTGGCATTACTGTTGTTGCCACCTCACCGACTTCGGAAGCTGCACGAATGAACATCACCAGCGTTGATGTGCCCCGTCGAGCAAAGGATGGGATAACAGAAAGCAGTGATACTCTTTCAACAGTTTTGGGGGTTACGCAAAACGCCTCCGTACTTGTCGGTTCACCTGTGTATAGCATTGGTGGTGACGTAGTAGGGCTTATTGACGGCGGAAACAATACGGCAGTTATCTATCCGGGTGATGCTTTAAGAACTTTGTTAGATCGTGTACTGCGCTATGACGAACCAAATCGCGCACAGCTGGGTTTACGTTACGCAATAACAACAAACGTACAAAGCGGATCAGCAGAGGCTTTTGTGTACAGTGCTTCTGGTTCTGCGGTGGTCGCAAAAAGTCCGGCAGCAACGGCTGGGCTAAAGGCTGGGGATATCATTGTCAGCATAGATGGTAAAAGCGCTGCCGAGAGCAGTAATGTATTCTCTATCTTGTCGTCGCATATACCGGGTGACCAAATTGTCATCAAATATATGCGCGGAACAGAAACCATAAGCAAAACCGTAACACTTGATAGTTTATCAACAGGTGGATAACTTGTTGTCCACAGGTCAGCGCATAGTTTGATAACATTTCCGTACTCTTTGGCTCTACGCAGAACCAAAACCGGTTATCAGGTTATCCCATATTGTTCTTAGTTTAGCAAACATTAAAAGTAATCCTGTGGGGTTGCTGCTATTGTAAATATATGTGCTTCTACTATACTTTTAGCAATGTTTTAGGGCTTATATCTTTTTGGCGAGCGGATGTCTACAGTAGCTGTAACATATCGCTATTTTTTTCGTCTTAATTAGCGTTAGAACGATCTGCAAAATACACCTTGGCGAGAAAAGATTTTACTGTACCGGCTGTACGATAGGGACGCAGACGCGTTTGGCGAACTGTATGATGTCTACGCGCCGCGAATCTATCGGTACATCTACTTTAAAGTTTCTTCTAGCGTCGAGGCGGAAGATTTAACAGCAGACGTTTTTTTGAAAACTTGGGAGTACGTCCAGAAGCGAGAAGACAAGATAACGAGCTTCAGACCGTTTGTCTACCGACTGGCTCGCAACGTGGTTATCGACCATTACCGCAGCCGAGCGAAAGACTCGGTAACCGCCTCAGCAGAATTGATGGCGCGGGTGATGGAACCGGTTGAGCAATCGTTTGCGGTAAACCTGTCGTTCCGCTCTGACCTGGAGACTGTCACCAAAGGTCTTGCCGCTATAAAGGACGAGTATCGTGAAGTCATTCTGCTTCGCTACATCGAAGATTACTCCATTGCAGAAGTCGCAAAGATTTTAGAGAAGTCGCGCGGTGCCATTCGGGTTACCACCCACCGAGCACTCGACGCACTTCGCGAAGCGGTAACCAACATAGAATCATCAACCACGCAGCAATGAAAAACCACCAGCTTACAAAAAACCTAACGGCGCTCAAGGCAGAGCTTCGGCCAGATGCCGAGTGGCTTCGTGCTACGCGCGCGGGTTTACTGGGACGTATTGCCGAAGACGCGGCAAGTGAGACCTCGCTGTCTATTGTCGAGCGGGTTCGCGTTGCCCTTTGGAATGTAGAAGAAACTTTCACCGGTATTTTTTCTGTTGCTGCTCGACGCACCGCGGCAGCTGCGTTGCTTGCGGTTGTGTTTATTGTTGGCACTGGTGCTTACGTGGTAACAGCAGTTAACGGCAGCGTTCCGGGTGAACCACTCTACCAAGTTAAGCTGGCAGTAGAGTCAGCAGAACTTGCGGTTGCCAGAACACCACAGCAGCGGGTTCGTTTAGAGGTAGAGTTTGCCTCACGACGTCTGATCGAGGCCTCCATTCTTACTTCGCAGAAAGGCGGTAACGTCCCGCAGGTGGCGGAGCTGGTCGGACAGTTTCAAAATAAGTTAGCGCAGGCGACCGCCAAAGCAAGCGAAGTATCAGACAGTCAGCCAAATCAAGGCGTAGAAATCGCACGTATCCTTGACGCTCGTCTTGATGACTACGTCCATGCGCTAGAAACCACAAAGTCTGTCGGCGGCGCCGCGGTATCCGGTTCTGTCGGTAAAGCGATAGAGGCGGTCAACCGTGCAGAGACAGAAACCCTCAAAGTTATTGCCGAGAAAAATCCAAACGATTCATCGGTTGGGGATAAACTAGATCAAAAAATTAAGACGACCGAAGACAACCTCAACCTGCTTGGTGGTGCTAAAGGTAACGTAGAAGCCAAGGCGGGTCTTGCCGAAGCAAAAGAGAAAGTTATTTCCGGTGACTACCTTGCCGCTATCGCCCTTATTAAGAAGGTAGAAGACATTGTATATAAACTTGACGTTCCGGCAGATCAACCGGCTGACAGCACTGGCAACACTGATGCGACCAGTCAACCAAAAGACAGCACTACGTCGACGGACAGTTCTAGCAAGGGTGAAGTACTTGGTACCTCTGACAGTAAAACTGGTGATAAACCGGCAGATACTTCTGGCACAACAACAAGCACCGGCGGCACAAAGGTAGATGCAAATGGTGGCAACACCAGCACCACTGACCAGCAGCAAGCAGACGGCTCCACCAAGGTTTCTATTCCGCTAGACAGCAACAGCGCCGCGCCCGACGGGCAATCAACCCCTACTAACTAATTTACTAACGCGCTTACCATGGCAGACTCCATGCTCATGTTTAACGTTCAACCCAGTACAGCCGATCAGACATCGGTTGTTCTTGGCTGGCTGTTAAGCCGGACCACGGAACAAAGGTCGATCTGCTATGCGCAGAGTTTCATGGTTAACTCTTAGCAAATCCTTCTCAATTTTAGAGAAGGTAACTAAAAGGAAACCACGAAACATGAGTAATATTATTAAGCGAGGTGTAAGCATTGCGGTTACCGCCACGACCATTCTTTGGTCAATCGGTGCCGGTTTTGCACCGCTCGCTACGCGAGCGGCATCCGCCGGTGACCTCATCAAGATGGATGGGAGCACCTCGGTTTACTACCTCGGGACAGACGGCCTACGCTACGTCTTCCCAAACAGCAAGACGTACTTTACTTGGTACTCTGACTTTTCGAGCGTTGTGACAGTGTCACAATCCGAAATGCAGTCCTACCACATTAAGGGAAACATCACGTACCGCCCAGGTACGCGTCTCGTAAAGATCACAACCGACCCGCATGTCTACGCAGTTGAGCCAGGTGGCACACTGCGCTGGATTGAAAACGAGTCTATTGCGACCACTCTTTATGGGTCAAACTGGGCATCACTGGTTGATGACGTACCAGATGAGTTCTTTGTGAACTACACCCTAGGTTCTTCAATCAGTACAAATTCTTACCCCACCGGTTCGCTCATCAAGCAGGCAAGCTCCAACGACGTTTACTACGTCGACGGTTCCTCAAAGCGCATGGTGACAGCCGCTGGTTTTACGGCTAACAAATTTCAGTCGAAGGATGTTTTGGTCGCCGACGACAGTGTGTTTAACGCACTTAGCACCGGTTCACAGATTAATTCCGCCGACACAAGCATCTGGAACCTCACCGGCGGTGCTTCAACATCAACGCCAGGCGGTTCTGGTTTGACAGTCGCTCTGGCCGCTGATACGGCAGCTCCTGGCATCCAGGCAGCGGGTACAGCCTACAACAAGTCGACAAAGCTCAACTTGACTGCTTCAGCCGATGGTTCCGTGAACGTCACGGGTATCGTTTTGACGCGTCAAGGTTTGTCACAAGATTCAACCTTCTCGGGTGTCGGTATCTACGACGCCACTGGTCGACGCTACGGTAACGTTGTTACTTTCGGCGACACCAAGGCTAACGTACTTTTCCCGAATGACCCCTTGGTGGTTCCGGCTGGTCAGACCGTCTCCGTTTGGGCAAAGACAAACATTGCCGCAAGCACGTCATTGTCTGGTACCTACGCCATCGCCGTTCTCTCAGCAGCTGATGTTAAAACAACTGCAACTGTGAGCGGTAGTTTCCCAGTGTCGGGTAACGGCTTCTCGCTCATCCCGACCTCGGGTAGCGTTGCCACCGTTACCATCACCTCACAAACTTTGGCTGGTGGAACAAGTACGTCACCAACACAGATTGACCAAGGTTCAACCAACCTTGACGTGCAGAAGTTCCGCATTGCTGAAACAACCGGTCAAGAGGGTGCCACATTGAACCACCTGACGGTCTTCAACAATGGTTCTGCCGCTGACGGTGATTACACCAACATTCGTTTGAAGGACCAAAACGGTAACGTTCTTGCCACCGTGGCAACCGCTACCTCTGGTAAAGTCAATTTTGACTTATCGGCAAGTCCATACACCATTCCGAAAGGTACGCAGCGAGACTTCACCTTATCCGTAGACGTTCCTGGCGTTTCTAACAGCGCTGGCCGAACGCTCGACTTTACGGTGCAGAACGACTACGACCTTGAGATCTATGGTACGTCCACCGGTTCCGGCATCTTGCCAACGGCGGCAGGTTCTTCAACCTTCCCCATTGGTGATGGTTCTGGCGCTGACGTAGGTAACTACGTTCAGTTCAAGACCGGTTCGATGATTATCTCCCGTTCATCTGATTCACCGTCTGCCAAAGTAGCACCTGGTGCTACCAACGTTCTCTTGGCGTCATTTGACGTTAAGGCATTTGGTGAAGACATTGAAGTTCAGAAGTTGACCTGGCAGATTACCTCAGACGGTTCCACTGCGTTGGCGAACGGCAGCACCTGTTTGACAGGTACTGTTAAGATCAACAATGGAAACGATTCAACGGTGTATACTTCATCTGCTACGGGCGCAACCATTTACTACAGCACTCCTGGTACAGCGTCATGTTCGACGACGTTGACCACCGGTACTGGTAGCGGGGTTGCCGGTACTCAACAGACCTTGAACACGTACTACACGGTCAAGGCCGGTACCACCGGTAAGTTGAAGTTCTACGTTGACATTAATTCAGCAGCGGTGAGCACTGATTCGTATGCCGTACGTATCACGGGCTTCTACGCTCGACGCGTGTCAACGAACAACTACATCACTGACACCAGTACTGTTACTGGTATTCAGCGACAAGTAGACACCAGTAGTTTGACCATTTCAAGCAACTCCTCTTACAACCCAACCAACCTGGTTAAGGGTGGTTCCAATCTCAAGATTGGTTCCTTCAACGTCCAGGCCGGTGCAGCTGAAGGGGTTAACTTGACTACGATGGGCGTGCTTATTGGTACAAACAACGGTACGAGTACTGCGGCAGCTGTCTTTACGACTGCTGCGGTACCAACAGGTATCAGCAACGTAAACTTGAAGATTGGTGAAACCGCTTTTGGGACACCAATCTCAAGCGTTACCGCTGGTTCAACTGATTCGTTCTCGGGTAATGCGGTCGTTCCGGCTTCCGGCACGGTTCAGGTCGATGTCTACGCTGACGTCTCAACGGCTTTCAACCCGTACACGTCTGGATCAGACATCCTCTCAACCAAACTTTCCGTTACTGCCGGTGTTGGACAATCATCACAGACCACAAAGACAGCAACCGCCACTCAGGGTCAGTCAATCACTATGACTGCCAACGGTACGCTTCTTCTCCAGTCTGATGCTGCTGGTACGCCAATTCAGCAGGTAGTGACCGCGAGCCAAATTGATGTTCCGCTCCTAACCCTTAAGGTCTCTGAGAACACCAACGCAGAAGATTTGACCCTGAACAAGCTCTACCTTGCCTTCACTAATGGTTCAGGTAACTACCAGGACGTCAAACTCTTCAATGGTTCAACTCAGGTTGGTTCAACAGCACAAATTGTGAGCGGTGAAGTTCGATTCACTGGTCTCGGTTTTGTTGTTGTCAAGTCTGACTCTGCAAAGGTTTTGACCGTTAAGGCGACCGCCACCGGTTCCGGTGTGCAGACCCCTGGTCAGCAAACTTTCGTTGCACCAACGTACTTTGAGTACGTCGGCAACTCGTCAGGTACAACGGTCCGCGCCTCGGGTGGTGTTACATCCGCAACGAGCTCGGCCTCAACGACCTTGACGGTTAATGACTCATCTCAATTTACGGTTGGTCAAAAAGTTGCTATCGACTTGAACAACGATGGTGTTGTCACGTCGGGTGGTACTGAAACGAACTCCGGTTCCGGCTTTACTGTGAGCGCTGCGCCAACAAGCACGACACTCACTTTGGGTACTGCCGCGACGGTTACCGTAGCAGGAGGTCGCGTTATCATTTACGACGCGACTATTACTCCAGCTGCAACCAACCTTCAGTTCCAATCAAATACGCTCATCAACCACAACGTTGAGCCAGTCGTGACTGTTGCTTCAGTAAGCGGTACTGCTGGTTCCACCAGCCAGTCCATTGCTGACTTCAACATCGCCGCAACCGGAACGCGTGATCTCATCATCAATGCTCTTCAGGTAAAGACCTCCGGTTCATACTTGGCACCAGTGACCTCAGTGGCCGCTAACAGTGATCCGTGTACGACTTCAGGAGTCATTACTGTGAGCCAGAAGACCACAGTGCCAGTCGATCTTTACCAGGTCATTGTAACGACCGGTAACACAGCGAGCGACACGGTGACGGTCAAGAGTGGTAGTGGTACAACAACACTCGAAACCTTTACTGGTGTCAACACGACGTCGAAGACTGCGATTATTGCCCTTACGTCCAAGTACGTGACGATTGCTGACGGTAGCACCACCTGTTCTGGTGGTGTCCCTGCCGGTACCATCATCTTGACTGCGGGTACTAACAGCGCTGGTCTCTACGACATGCAGCTCTGGCAGAACGGCCAAGCAAAGACTGTCTCGTTCTTCGTCAATGACGGAACGGACAACATCTTAGCTAACGCGCCAACAGCTCGCATTGCAAGTGGCAGCGTCGTAACGTTCTTGCTCTCTAGCCCGATTACGATCTCACGAGGATCCTCGACTGACTTTGTCGTCAAGGCAAACACCTCTGCGGTTCGTACGGGTGCAACAACCACGAACCCTCTCACTTACCAGCTCTACCTTGACGGTCAAGCCGGTAAGGGTCAGTGGCTCGGTGCCTCAGCGGCAATCGACTCCACACAAACATTGGGTGGCGTACGATGGGACTACACGGACGTGAACGGTAAGTACGGTTCAACAGGAACCACGACAGCAGGTACATTTGCGACTACGACCTCAGGTCAGGCGACGATTCTTAACGTCAGCACTGGCAATCAGGTCATGGACGTGACTGACTACTACCCGGTTACTGGTCAATTGAACCAGTACTAGGTAGCGATTCTTCTCTACTCGATTCGTTTATTCGAATCGGATAAAGAAAGCAATCCCCCCGGGCGAAAGCCCGGGGGGATTTGCTTTGGTCGCGGTTGAAATATTTAAGAAAAGGCGGTATCTTGTGTTTACTTCTATGACCAAGCGATACATCGTGCGCGGTTTATTATTTATAGGATTGCTAGTTTTTTTAGCTGGTGGGTTTTTTGTGTATCAAAAGAAAGAACTTGTTATTCAGACGATTACTCGTGGCAAAGACGGACTGGCTCAAAAAATCGAAAACGTAAAAAGTTTTGGGGTCAACACGTATCGAGATGCGGTGAAATCACGCACGGTTGCTAAATTTGACCGAAGGTACAGTGATAGTGACTCGTATAAGGATGTTCATCGTCCGCAGATTGTTGCCGCACTCGACGGCATTGCTAAAACGCCAAACGACGCTCAGCTTTGGGTTGATCTCGGTTCTCAGCAGTATGGACTTCAAGATTACGCGGGCGCAGAGGAAAGTTTTTTGAAAGCATATCAGTATGCTCCGAAGGCAACGGTTGTGTTGTGGAATTTGGTCAAGTTGTATGAGGTAACTCGTGATTTTGCTAAAGCTGAGCGCTATGCCTTGGAGTCGGTTCGAGCATTTCCTAAACTTTCAGATGGCTACATTCTCGAGGCAGACGTGTACCAGAATTATCTAACAGAAAAATCGTACCTACTACCAAAAATCTATGCGGATGCATTCACCCAGACTGGTAGTGATGAGTTTTTACGTCTATCGGCGCAATATTGGCAAGGGCAAGGCAATAAAGAAAACGCTATCAAATATTATAACGAATGGTTACGTCGCACACCCCCCGGTGTTTTGCATGATGATATTAGCAACCAAATCAGGGAATTAGAGGGGACAACCAAGTAGTTTTTTATTTTGGAATAAAATAGTGGTTGTCCTGCTATACTTAAGTCTATGTTAGACATGCCCTCATTTTTTAAAACTGGCAAATTCATTACAACCGTAGTGCTGCTATTTGCGTTTTTTACAGAAACGACACTAGCCGCTTTTGACCCGAATGACATTCATTATCCTCAGCAGTGGTATCTGCAGCAGATTGGCGCGCCTAATGCGTGGGAGACGACAACCGGCGGCCCGGACGTTGTTGTTGCGGTACTGGATACCGGAGTAGATATCTACCATCCGGATTTACGTAACAACATTTTGACGAACCCCGGTGAAATAGAACACGATGGTAAAGATAACGACGGCAACGGGTACGTTGACGATGTCCATGGCTGGGATTTTGTTACCAACAGCCCTGACCCACGACCGGACGCAACGCCGCCGTTTAGTTTGACCGCCTTAAATCACGGTACGGTTGTTTCCGGCATTATTGCGGCAGAAGGAAACAACGTTGAAGGTATCGCTGGCGTTACGTGGCACACGCGCATTATGCCATTGCGTGTTCTCGACTCTAAGGGGGAGGGGGACGTCAATATCGTTGCGGACGCAGTTGATTACGCGGTCAATAACGGTGCCAACGTTATCAATTTAAGCTTTGTCGGTCCCGGATATAGTAACCGACTCTACGCGTCCTTAAAGCGCGCCTACGACGCCGGTGTTTTGGTTGTGGTGGCGGCGGGCAACAACAATGGTACCGACTGCGACCTCGATGCTGACCAGCGCTATCCGGTGTGCTTTGACAGTGGGTCAAACGAAAATTGGATTTTGGGTGTTGCCGCAACTGACACACTCGATCAGAAATTAAAAAGTTCTAACTATGGCAGTTGCGTCGACATTTCTGCACCGGGGACGCTCTTTTATAGCACCGAAGTATACGACCTTGCCAAAGGGTTAACCGATGCTTACGGTGGCGGTTGGTCCGGCACGTCTGTTGCGACACCGGTAGTTTCCGGCGTGGCGGCGCTTATTAAGGCGGCGCATCCAGCGCTGACCAACGCGCAAATTACCAACGTCATACTTAAAAGCGCGGATCATATTTCTGTGGCTAACCGTGGGTTTAACGACAAGCTCGGCGCCGGACGGATAAATGCCAGCCGAGCGATTTTGGGTGCCGCTTCACCAGCCTTGACGCCGCCCGTCGCAATAGCAAGTACCAATGGTCGGATTGTTACCGTTGCCCATAGTGGGTATGAGCCGGCATTAAAGCTTTTCTATAACGATGGCGGTATACAATATAGCTGGCCGGCGTATGACCGAGACTTTGTCGGTGGTGGTGGCATTGCTATTAGTGAAAACTCTCGTCTGGTACCAGAAGAAAACACTTTGCGTATTAGTGCCATCATTCGCGGTGAGCAGCGCATTGTAGAAGGCGAGGGGATTGGTGGCCTTGGTAGGTTACGTATACTCTCAACTGCCGGCTCTGCGTTGTCGCAGTGGTACGCCTTTGACCGACCAATGCGCTCACCGATAAACGTTGCTTCCGGCAATGTCTTTGGTGATGGCGTCGGTAGCATTATGGTAGCGGCAGCTGCTAACGGCGGCCCACAGATTAGAGTATTCGACCGCGGTGGCAACGTGAAGCTACAATTTTTTGCCTATGACAAAAAATTGCGTGGTGGTTTTAGTGTAGCGACGGCGGACGTTAACCGTGATGGCAAAGATGAAATTATTGTGAGTTCTACCACGCTAAAGAATTTGCCGGTGCGTGTTTTTAATGACAAAGGATATTTGCTTGACGAGTGGTACCCGTACCCGACGTACCGCGGCGGCGTCAACGTCGCGGCGGGGGATTTGGACGGCGATGGTCGTGCGGAAATTGTTACCGCGCCGGTTGCCGGCGGCGGCCCACAGGTACGCATCTTTAACAGCAGTGGCGGAGTACTTGGTCAGTTCTTCGTTTTGCCGGAAGTATTCCGCGGTGGTGTTTCGCTCTCTGTCGGTGATGTTACGAGTGACGGCAAGGACGAAATTGTCATTGCGCCATTTTCTGGCGGCGGCCCACAGGTACGCATTTTTACTTCTCGCGGTAATGTGATTGGTCAGTTTTTTGCCTACAACGAAAACTATCGAGGCGGGATAAACGTTGTGGTGCTGCGCTAGCTAATTATGGTGGCGTTTGCCTTTCAACTGTTGCGTTTTTTTAGTGTCGGGCTAACGGCGGCCGCTGCTGACTTTGGTTCGTATGGGATACTAACCCGCTTGGTGCCGTTTCTTTACGAATATTATCTCTTAACCAGTATTGGTACGTCGCTCATTGGGGCGACAGTTGCCTACACCTTGCATCATCGCTTTACCTTTCGTCACCCAGAGCCGCTCTCTTTGCATCGTTATGGAAAGTTCTTGCTGGTGTATGGCGCCGGCATTGTTTGGCAGAACTTACTGCTGGCAGTGTTTGTTGAACAGTTTCATATCTTTGACCTTGTCGCTAAGCTGTGTGCCATTGTTACCGTATCGATTTGCTGGAACTTTGTGCTCGCCAAAAAGTGGGTTTTTCGTTATACTTTAGACCATTAGGAAACGTAAACAGGACTTTATGGCTAAACCAATATTTGAAAAGAAGAACGTCCTCGTCATTGGAGGTGCCGGTTTTATCGGCTCGCATCTCTGCGACGAGTTGGTGAAGACGGCTAAGGTTATTTGCCTCGATAACTATTTGACTGGTTCAGAACAGAACATTGATCACCTGCTCTCAAACCCAGATTTTGCTTTTATTCGCCACGACATCACCGAACCGTTCTCGCTTTCTGGTAGTGAACGGGCGTTGACGAAATTTAAGGCAGCGTGGCAAGGGGTGCAGGAGGTGTACTTTTTGGCGTCCCCATCCTCTCGCATTGATGTCAAAAAGTTTCCGGTTGAAACAATGATGGTTAATTCGGTTGGGCTTAGATACGCGCTTGATCTTGCAAAAGAGAACAAGGCAACGTTTTGCTATGTATCATCCGACGCAGCGTACGGCGAGGTGCTAAACGGCGGGGATCACGTCAGCGAGAGCGCCGAAGGCATTGTGCCGCACATTGATAACTTTAGCGCTTACGCCGTTGCCGAACGTTTTGGCGAGGCGCTGGTTGAAACCTATCGGCGCAATTACGAGATTAGCGTTCGCGTAGCGCGTGTCTTTACCACCTATGGTCCGCGAATGCGTCTGGACGACTCTAACGTGCTTACTGAATTTTTACAAAGGATACTTAGCGGCGAAGAGGTTATTGTCTACGGCGGGTCAGAAGCCGTTGGCTCGTTTTCTTACATTACCGACACCGTGAAGGGTCTTATTAGACTAATGGCAGCCGGAGACGAACAACCGGTCAACATTGGTAGCGATCAAGCGTTGAAGCTGACTGACCTTGCGCATCAGATGATGCAGATTGTCGGCGAAGAAGTAGAGCTGTTGGTTCGCCCGGATTACCCCGATGGTTTTCGTCCACACCTTGTCCCGAACATTGCGCGCGCCAAAGAGAACTTGAGCTGGTTTCCGGTAACACTATTAAAAGACGGACTCATTAAGACGATAGAAGACTTAAAGGCCAGCCAAGGGCTCATCAACCAGGGAGCTTAATTGCGTTATGCGGATTTTTGCCGTCATTCCCGCCTTCAACGAAGCGAGCGGCATCGCGGCGGTGGTTGCCTCGGTTTTGCCGCGCGTTCAACGGGTGGTTGTTGTTGACGACGGTTCTACTGACGCTACAGCAGCCGAAGCAAAACGTGCCGGCGCAGTAGTGCTGCATCATCGCATCAACCGCGGGCAAGGCGCGGCGCTTGCTACTGGTGCGCAGTACGCGCTTCGCCACGGCGCGGAGGTTCTTGTGCATTTTGATGCTGATGGACAGCATGACAGTAACGATATTGAAGCGCTAGTAAAACCTATTGTGAACGACGTGTGCGACGTGGTGCTTGGCTCTCGTTTTCTTGGTAGCGCACCAAACTTGCCTTTCGCTAAGCGGTTGCTACTCAAAGCCGGTATTTTATTTACCCGTATCTTTTCCGGTATTTGGTTGACCGATACCAACAATGGGCTGCGCGCGTTTTCTGCAAATGCCGCGAGGCGTCTGCCGGTGAGGCAAGACGGTATGGCGCACGCCTCAGAAATTATCGACGGTATTGCTGATTTATCTTTACGCTACGTTGAGGTGCCGGTAACTATCCATTACACGCCGTACGCTATCGCTCGCGGTCAACGTAAGCTGAACGCCGTTAGGATTGTGCGCGATTTGGTGCTGGATAAATTTTTCCCTCACGACTAGCTATGCCGATACAGTGGCTGATTACCCTCTTCGCGCTGTTTGCCGCTTGGCGAGCGGTGAAAAGTTACCGCGGCGGTACGCTCGACCGGCGTAAGCTGTTGTGGTGGCTTTTGTTTTGGGTGGCAACGGTGATTGTTGTTTACCTGCCGCAGACGACCGATGCGGCAGCGCGTTTTCTTGGTGTGGGACGTGGTGTTGATGCCGTACTGTATGTTTCTATACTGCTTCTCTTTTACGCGCTCTTTCAGCAGTCAAGAAAGACAGATAGGCTAGAACACTCCCTTACCGAATTGGTACGCTCGTTGGCGCTCAGTGACGAAGTAGATGATCAAGGGGACGATGAACGGTAACCCGTCTCTTGCTGTTGTCGTACCCAGCTTTAACGGCGGCAACGACACGCTGCGTTGTCTTGCAGCGTTGAAAAAATCTGTTGGCGCAAAGCTAGCTGTCATTGTTGTCGATAATGCGTCTACGGACGATTCGGTTTTAAATGTTCGTAAGCAGTATCCGTCGGTAGCAATTGTTGAAGAACAGACGAATACCGGCTTTGTCGGTGCCTGCACGCGCGGCTTTACTGAAGCACAAAAATGTGGCGCGTCGTATGTTGCCTTTATTAATCAAGATTGCTTTGTTGCTGACAACTGTTTGTCGGAGCTTGTTGCTGCTCTTCAAAACGAAAAAGAGGCGGCAGCGGCGCAGGCGCTTATTTTGCTTGATCAAGACAGAGAGCAAGTAAACTCTGCGGGTAATTGCATTCACTACCTTGGGTTTGGTTTTTCTGACAGGGAAGGAGAAAAGATAACCAGCGGAGCATTGGTGCCGTACCTTAAAGCACCGCGTCAGGTGACGTACGCGTCAGGCGCGGCGCTGATGGTGAGAACGGCCGACGTAAAAACGCTGGGACTTTTCCCTGAAGCTTTTTTTATGTACCACGAGGATCTCGATTTTGGGTGGCGTATTTTACTAGCCGGAAAGAAAAGTGTACTAGTGCCTTCAGCGCGTGCCTTTCATCGCTACGAGTTTAGCCGTTCGGCGAATATCAAATATTATTACGGTGAGCGTAATCGGCTTATTGTACTTTTGCAAAATTATCACTGGCTGACCCTCTTGCTTATGTTTCCGGCGTGGTTCGCGATGGAAGTCGGCATTGTTGGTTTTGCGCTTTTTAAGGGTTGGTTGCCATTAAAGGTAAAAGGGTATCTCTACATTGTTGTTCATTTTTCCGAACTAATGAAAGAACGTGCTCGGCGACAAAAAACGCGTACGGTAAAGGACAGCGAAGTGTTACGTCATATGAGCGGAAGTGTTCGTTACCAAGCAGTCGCCGCGACGCCACTCTACTTCGTGAATCCTTTTTTGGAGTTTTATTACCTCTTAATTCGCGCTATTATCTTTTGGTAATGAGTACACCCAAAGTCGCCATTGTCGTTTCTACGTATCCGCCCTACGCCGGCGGTATGGGAAACGTTGCCGTCGAGCAGGCGCAATCATTGGCGGCGCGCGGCTATGACGTGACTGTCTATACCCCTGCTGGGGGCGCCGGAAAGGCCGTAGAGAGCGCTGGGGGAGTAAAGGTGGTTAGATGCCTGTCGGTGCTTCGCTATGGCAACGCGGCTTTTGCGCCGACCCTTCGCCAGCAGACAAAAGATAGCGATATCGTGTTTTTGCACTACCCGTTTATTGGCGGCGCGGAAGGGTACGCCAAAAACGGTGTACTACCTCACCAACAATTGGTTGTGTATTACCATATGGATACTGTCGGGCACGGCTGGAAGAAATTTTTGTTTGCGCGCTATCATCGCCGTTACCTCGCGCCCTTGTTGGCGCACGCAAAACTTATTTTAGTGAGCACCAGAGATTACGCTGAACAGTCGCTGTTGGCTCCGCATTTGAAAACAATAGATAAACGTCTTCGAGAATTACCACTGGCCGTTGATACCGAAAGATTTTTTCCAGCAGAGCGACCAAAGCTGCTGACGAAAGAGTACGGGTTTGAAAGCGATACGCCAGTTGCGCTGTTTGTTGGTGGTTTGGACAGTGCCCATTATTTTAAAGGAGTTCCGATGCTACTTACCGCATGGCGAAGCGTGCTTTGCGCGCTGCCAAATGCAAAGCTGCTGCTTATCGGTGAAGGGGACAAACGCAAATCATTTGAACGATTGGCAAAAAAACTTGGTATAGAAGATGCTGTTGGTTTTGTTGGCGGTGTTAGCAATGACGAGTTGCCAAATTATTACCGCTTAGCAAACGTTGTTGTGCTACCTTCGATAGACGCGTCAGAAGCCTTTGGACTTGTGTTACTAGAAGCGATGGCAAGCGGTAGGGCAACGGTTGCTTCTGATCTTGCCGGTGTGCGTCGCGTGGTACGAGATGGCGAAACCGGACAATTAGTAGAAGCGGAGGACAGCAAAGCGCTTGGCGAAACGTTGCTTCACCTTCTTACCCGTCCTGCGGTTGCCGAACGGTACGGAGAACGTGGTCGGGTAGTGGTAGAGAGTGAGTACAGTAAAAAAGTAATCGGCGACAAATTGGCAGAACTGCTCACGCTTGTTCTATGAAAGTACTGACTGTTTCGAACCTTTACCGGCCGTACAGTAGGGGCGGCGCAGAAACGGTTGTCCAAACGATGAGTGAAGGGTTTCAAGAAGCGGGATGGCAAGTGAGTATCCTAACAACTACGCCATTCGCAGGATCTAAATCTTTTAGGGCTGAGCTTTCTCTAGAAGGGAAAGAAAGCGTGTACCGTTTTTTCCCTCTCAATCTTTTTTCGTACGCGTTTATTGGTAAGCATAGTATGCTGGCGCGAGCGTTGTGGGGAATGATTGATATTTGTAATTTGCATTCGTACGTTGTCGCGCGCCGTGTGCTTAGTAGAGAGCAGCCTGACCTTGTAGTTACCCATAACCTGCGAGGACTTGGCTACCTGCTGCCGCGACTCTTTGCCAAGCACGCGAAACGCTACGTGCATATCGTTCATGATGTGCAGCTAGTAGAGCCAAGCGGACTTTTGTTTTCCGGTGAGGAGGCGCGACGTTTGCGCTCGCCCCTAAGGCGCGTTTACCGATTGCTCACTCGTTATCTTTTTTCGTCTATACCCATAACGATATTTCCTTCACAATTTTTGAACGATTTTTATACGCGGTACGGTTTATTTTCTAAAACAAAAAAAGTGGTGCTGCCAAATGCGGCACCAACCAGCAACCAGAAAAAGAAAGGGCATGACGGTATCAATTTCGTTTACATTGGTCAGATAGAAAAACAGAAAGGCATTACCGTTTTACTTGAGGCATGGTCTCAAATGAAGCACGAGAATTGCCGGTTGTTGTTGGTTGGCGCTGGCAGTTATTTGAGTGCCGTGCAAAAGGCGGCTACGCGAGATACGAGTATTATTGCAAGTGGCTTTTTAACACAAGAGCAGCTCGATGCCATCTGGGAAGTTGCCGACGTGTTTGTGTACCCGTCATTGTTGTTAGAAAATTGTCCGCGAAGCATCATAGAGGCGTTAAGTCGTGGCGTACTTGTTGTGGCGAGCGATAGTGGCGGTATGGCAGAGCTGACAGCACTTTCTTCTGGTATTAAAATGGTGCCAGCAGGGGACAGTGGTGCGTTAGCGAAAGCACTTTTTGAAAGTATAGACAGTACAAAGGTTGGGGATAGTGTTGCGCCCGTTGTTTTTGCTACCCCTAAAGAATACATTGAAAAACTTATTGACTTGACGCAAAAGACCTGATTGACTAGGGTAATGGCAACCCAAAAAGAGTAGGAGGAGTTCATTGAAATTTGTAGTTATTCTTTGGGTGGGTACGGAGGTGCACGACCCATCCAGCAAAGCAAACCAGCTGGTCACGGCAAGTGCTAGGATGGAAGGATTTTTTTCACGCCACGGGTGCGACAACAATCACAACTGGCTCTACGTAGAGTCTGAGTCGGAGCGTGTTATGGCTGATCAGATCACTGGGCCGCTTGGTATCAGGGCGGCGCAAAAAGAGCCTCTTGTGTCGGCTCGACCCGTATCTGGGTGAGGCCACGACAGAGGATCCGGATGGGGTAGCGCTGTTCTTTCTCAGCCCTACTACGGCAGAGCGCGTTCTCTCAGAGAGAGGTATAGAGAGGAGATGCAACGATTCCATGGTCAACTTTGTTATGATTGACACTGCTGAGCCCCAGACGATGATCTGGGATTAGGATCGGAGGAAAAACGGAAGATGTTTGTGGTAGTGGTAGCAATGAAACCCGACGCCAGTCATGGCGACGTTAACAACGCCGTTGACAAGCTCGGAGAATTCATAGGTCGGCCTGGGCGCCAGATTCGCAGAAGAAGCTGGTCCGAGGTGAAAGCGTACGCGTGTAAAGGCCTCGCTCATGTGGCTACACGGGTAACCCAGAAGATTCCGGAGATGCCTGCACCTGAGATTCAGAGAACGCCCATCATTCCGGGGGTAACTGATTTGCCAGAGCTGCTGCGGAGGGAGGCCGAGATTCAGGACGGCGACGTTCTGGTCTTCTTCATACCTTTGGAGGGGTCAAGCGAGTTCTACACGGCTCTCGGTTCAACGTTCCAGGTTTGCGGAGATGTCAGGATCGCCGCGCAGGAGCTGAGCGCAAAATCATTTGGTCGCCACGAGGTCAAGCTCTGAAGACGTGGCGAGGCCGGGTGCGAAAAAACGCATCCGACCTCGCCACCAAAATTACTTTTTGGTGTAGTGAAAAACCGTCAGCTTCCCGCCGTCAATTTCTTGCCAGTCGTCAGCGTATAGCTTTGCTGTATCGCGGATTTTTTCAAAATCAAACCAGTAGTCATTCAGTACAAAATACGCTTCACTGGCGCCCGTGAGAGTAAGCGCTTCATCAATAGGACCTCGATCAGCTTTTTCGTAGACCATTTTTAAATAGTCTTGGTACAAAAGACCGCCAGTTGGTATGGGGTAGAAGAAAATGGGCTCACCACTTTGTCCGTAAGTAGGGGCGAAATACTTTTGAAATCCAAGTTCTTTCAATGCCGCCGCGGCGACCGCTTGGTCAGCAAGTACGACGTAGTCGCCGGTAGCGTTACTATCAATAACGTTTACCGCACTCACATCGTGAACGCTGGTTGAGTAGCCACGATCAAACTGGTAGGTATCAAAGCGCGGGTAGCTAAGGTATACGCCCGCGGTCGCGAGAGCCGAAATGAAGAGTATAAAGAAAACCATAACCGAGCGGGGCGCTTTGAGGAGGCGCGCGAAGAAAGCATTTAACGAAACAGCAACAAATGGGAGCAGAGAAACAAAGGCAAGAAAGAAAATGCGACCGGTAAAGTTGCCGCGCTCGTAGTCGATTAAGAAAGAGAAGGGGATAAAATGTTGTACGGCTACAGCGTCTGCAAGCAAAATGACGCTAAGCGTTAGCAGGGCGTAGTAACGCCTTAACTGTTTTTGTTTGATAAGTAGGTAGACACCCGAAGCGGCAAGCAGTAGCAGTATAAGCTGGAGATTGAAGGCGTAGAGGTAAACGCCATCGAGTAGAAGATGGTAATGCTCTTCAAGGTAGAGTAAGCCACGCGACACGTTTTCTGCTGGCACGGTTGGCAACGTGGCAATGGCTTTGCTGGCAGCGCGGGTGCTGTTTTGCAAAAAAAGAATGAGCGGCAAGGTGAGAGCGGCAAGAGTGGTAACTACACCATAAAGAGTGCGACTCTTTGGGCGGTAAGCGTTAGAGAGATGAAAGCAAACCAAAAAGAGCGCCGGTAGTCCGGCTAGAGGATGAATAGCGAGCGCGACCAGGGCAAGCAGTATCAACAGCCAGTTGAGAGTGCGTGACTCCGAAGCCTGTTGTCGATAGTAAAGAAAAATAGCGATGACAAAAACAAGGTCGGCGAGCCCTTGTGGCGTTGTGGCAATAAATGCCGTTCGAGGAAGCGCCAAAAGTAACAATGAAGTTAGCGCCGCGATTTTGGTAGGTATGCCGGTTGAACGTAAAGCGCCGAAAAGCGCGGTTGGGAAAAGTAAAAGTGAAAGCGTGGGCAACAACCAAGTATCGAGAAGCGGTACTGACACGCCGGTTAGGGTATGCAAAATAACAACAAGCGCGTACTGGCCAATATAGTAGAACGGTTTAGGATGAACTACGCCCGTTGTGGCAATGAGCGATTCTGTCGCTTGGTGTACAAATGGGTCGAAACCAAAACCGACGCGGTAAACCAACACACCAAGAAGCGTTGCTGGCATTGTCAGTAATCCAAGCATGACTGTTGTGGTGACGGGTCTGCTGTTTTTAGAAAAAAAGATGATACAAAGCGCTGCAACTGCAGCGAGGAAGTACCAAGTGAAAAAAGCGGGATCGATAACGCCCCATGGTGAACGAATGGCTTCAGACGTTCTTGCTAGGAGTAGAAATTTTGTAGCGAAGGCGAGCGCCACAACCATGATTGCCCAGAAAAAAAGAATGGGCGGACGCACGTGTTGCTGTGATATACTTATAGAAACCGCTGATTTTGCATAGTGCGGGTTGCGCAAGGTGGCAACGGTGAGGGCCAGCGCCACCATAATAAGCGTCGCAAGAATGGAAGCCGCGCCTAGGTTGTGCAGGTAATAGAGGCCGGTTCCTATCAGCGAAAAGCACGCCAGCAAGATAAAAAAGCCGAAGAAGGTTTGCGGTAGGGCATCGCCATTGCGTACAAATACCTTGCCTGCGAGGTTGGCGTAAAGCAGTAGGTAGAAAAGTGCAGCAACAATACCGATGAGCGGAAGGTGCCAAAGTGTCGTATTTAGGGTTATAGCACCCAAAATGAGAAGAGGGGGGATAGCTGCAATAGTGTTTCTATACATAACTGGTATTGTACCTAGAGACGAATGACGATTCAAACGGTAATCAATTCAGCAACGCATACCATACGCCGCTACGCAAGCGCACAACTATCGATTGTGTTGCTGATGGCAGTACTGGCTTTTTTACTCTACGCCTTTTTCCCGTGGGCAGCATCGTCTTCGCCACTACGTTTTAACTCTCCGGACGAAACTGCAAACTACTTTTTTAGCACAACGGTTGCCGGTGGTTCCGGTCTTCATTTTTTTGAACCGCTTTCGAGTTCTGTAGGTGGTGTTATACACCCGCGGGCAATGTTGTCGATTGGTGATTATCTTGTACCGGCAAGTTTCATTGGTCTGCCGCTTCTTTATGGCGGCTTTGCGTTAGTGGTCGGTAAAGCAACATTGCCGTATCTGACCCCGTTTTTTACCGTGCTTGCACTCCTGGCTGCCTACGGCGCATGGCGACGACTATTCTCGGCAAAGAGCGCGCTACTGGCAGCGGCTCTTTTGGCTATTCATCCGGCGCTCTGGTACTACGCCAGTCGTGGTTTTTATCACAATGTTCTTTTTCTTGATCTCATTATTTTTTCGGTCTGGGGATACTGCCGATTGCTGAAGCAGAAGCACTCGGTTGAGTGGCTGACTTTTTCGTTGTTACTTTTTATGCTTGCCTTGTTTGTTCGTTCATCCGAAGTCCTCTGGCTATTACCCTTAGGACTTGCAGCACTGTGGGCGTTACGCAAAGAGGTTACGCTTGCGCAGTTGACAATTGCGGTCAGCTCCGCCGGCAGTCTAGCGGCGCTTATGGCGCTAGTTTTTACGGTACTCTACGGGTTGCCACTTCCTATCGGTTATCAGGCGGTACACAGCGCGGCGAGCGCAACGGTGCACGGGGGACTGCTTCAGTCACTCTTTAGTATTGTTTTACCGTTTGGGTTTCATCCGTTAAGTATTGTAAAAAACTTTTTCCAATACGGAGTTCTACTCGTTTTACCTTTTTGGTTACTGGTCAGTTTTGGTCTCTATGGTGCTTGGCGTGAACGCCGCACGGTTACTAGCGAACAGCGTTGGTACTTTTACAGCGCACTTTTCGTTAGTACGGTTGTTGCTCTCTACTATGGCAGCTGGCATATTGCGGACACCGTTGGCGTGCAGCGCCTAACGTTGGGTAACTCTTACGTTCGTTATTGGTTGCCAATGTACGCTGTGTGGCTGCCGTATGCCGGTTGGGGACTGTATGATTTTTTTCGTGGTTACACACGATTAAAGCCAGTACTTGCTTCACTTATGGTGGTACTTGGGTTTATTAGCTTTGCGCAAGTGTATTTTGACAAGAGTGAAGGTCTGGCACTTGTTGCCGCTCGTCTGGCAACGTATCGCGATGTTGCGAGTGCCGTGAACCACATCACAGGCGACAATGCCGTCATTGTTGGAGATCGCATTGATAAATTATTTTTCCCTGAACGCGGAGTGATTAGCCCCGGTGACCGGCCATACAGTACCTATGGTGAGGTTATGCAGGCGCTGCCGATTATTGCGGACGCGGTGCCGCTCTACGTTTACCGACTAGAGCAACTGACCGATGTCGAACGCGCGGCGTTTAGCGCTGAACGGTTAATTGTTCATCAACCGTTTTCGTTGCCTGATGGGGCGTGGCTCTACCCAGTAGTTCATCTATGAGTCGTCGCGCTGTCTACGGTGTTTTGTTATGCTTGCCGGCTGTTGTGCTGGCTTGGCTATTGTATAAGGACACGCTGCCGAGCGGACAGTATGAAATGAGCGCAAATTTTTCACACGAAACAGCAAGAGCTAGCGTGCTTTATCCCAAGGGTAGAGTGGCGGTGATGCGTGATAAAAACGGAGAAGAGGTAGTATTAGTGAATGCCGAGCCGCTCTATTTGGATGTCCGGTTGCCTCGTAGGCTCGACACCGCGTTGGTTACCGTTACTTATGCGAGCGAGGTGCCACTCGGTGTTGGTATTGCTCTGCCGCCAACAACTGCAGCGTCGTGGCGCTATAGCATACAAGAACTGCCGGCGTCTTCAATTGTTACTAGTAGTACGGTCAGCTTTGCACTTGCCAATGCGCTTGTTCGAGATCAGCGTGTTCGTTTTATTATTTCCATTCCTCGTCTTACTGACGCAGCTTCGCCACCGCATCTTATCGGTTTTACCGTTGACTTTGCTGGTCGCCCGTTTACTTTTTCTGCACTGGTTGATTGGTTAAGAGTACATAGTTTTGTGGCGTATGATAGGTAACCCAGAACAGCATAAAAAGTACTTTGTCATTTTATTGGCGTGGTTTTTTGTGTACATTGCGGCGGAGTTATTTCGCCCTGGCATGGTGTCTGGTGCTGTTGATTTATTTTTGGTAGCGCTACTTCTATTTTGCTATGGACCGTGGATCGTGCTTTATAGTAGCGAGGGCAATGAACCCAAACGACTATCTGTCGTTGCCGCTGTTTTGGTTAGCCTGTTAGCCGGTGTTATACTGTTACTAGTGACCAATGCACACAGTAGCGCAGCTGTTGCGGTACCGTTGTTCCTCGTTTTGTTAACCGCTTTGTTGTTACCTTAAGGATAATTATGGAAGAATGTATTTTTTGTAAAATCGTTGCCGAAGAGATACCGAGTACGAAAATTTATGAAGACGATGCGGTTGTTGCTTTTTTGGACATCCAGCCAATCCGGCCGGGGCATACGTTACTTATTCCTAAAGAACATTCCGACACCCTTCTTCAATTATCGATCCAGACATTGGCGGCGCTTACTTCACGCTTGCAGCTGATAGCGAAGGCGGTAATGGAGGGAGCAAATGCGGAAGCTTTTAATATTACTCTTAACAACGGTAAAGCTTCTGGGCAGTTAGTTTTTCATACGCACTTTCATATTATCCCCAGAAAAACCGACGACGGACTTCAGCCGTGGCAGCATCACAAGTACGCCGAGGGAGAAGCGGAAACCATTGCAAAAAATATCCGCGCTGCGGTAGGTATTGACAAATGATAAATTTTAGGCTACAGTGTACCGTTTTTAGAAACGCAATGCGTCGTTTTTAAATCCGCCACCTATGCCACGAAAAATAAGCCCAAAAAAGTCGGCAATGCATAACACGGTTCACCGTGGTTTTAAGCGTGGCTACAAAATGGCGAAAGATCACCTCATTCCGCATGCCGGTAACGATTATCGTCCACAAGCGCTACGGCATCGCGTACTTTTTGGTTACAGCGTAGTTTTGATTCTGTTTAAGGTGCTTATCATCTTGGGACCAATTACACTGCCTTCATCTAGTCTTTATTCGAGCTCTATCACCGCTAAGAATATTATTGAGTTAACCAATCAAGAGCGTGAAAACTTAGGGTTATCAAACCTTAAGGTAAATCAGCTTTTGTCTGCCGCAGCCCAGGACAAGGCAATGGATATGCTCGCCCACGGGTATTTTGCCCATACTAGCCCCGACGGTACGACCCCATGGGTATGGATGCAGCAGGTGGGATATCGCTACACCTATGCTGGGGAAAACTTGGCAGTACACTTTCATTCTGCTGAAGATGTTGATGCTGGTTGGATGGCAAGCCCTTCCCATCGGGCTAATATCGTCAATCAAGTCTATACCGAAATTGGTGTCGGCACCGCAACGGGAAAATATGAAGGGGTAACGTCAACCTTTGTGGTGCAGATGTTCGGGCAACCAGCGGGTATTCTTGCCTCCGCGCCAGTTGAAACTAACCCTAAAACAACCACAGCTCCTAGCTTATTTGACGACTCTTCGTTGGTTATTAAGGAGGAGAACACCGCGCTTAAGGTTGCGGTTAAAGCTCCCAAAGCTGAGGCTGTCAGAGCTCAACTTGCTGGCGTAGAGAGCGATTTATCTCAAAATAGTGACGGGCAGTGGACCGGTAGCGTCCCCTATGACGCAAAAACACTTTCGAATAATGGTGAACAGCTTACCTTAACGGCATTAGTTAGGGGTTTGTTACCAGAAACAAAGCCGGTGGCGCTTGTTGCACCTGCTTCAAAAACCCAGCAGTTATACATCTTCAACGAAGGTACTGATCGATTTGCTTCATTTTTTGGCGGTTTACTAAAGGTGCAAAACTTGAATGACAAGGTTCGTGCGTTTTATCTCGCTTTTAGTGTCTTTTTGGCAGCTGGTATCCTTGTTTACCTCTTTGCTCTTAAATTTCACATTCGTCATCATTCGCTGGTTAGCCACTCTATTGCTGTTGTGGTGCTGGCTGTTTTCCTTCTGATTGTGTAAAAGGAGGAACTTGTTTTTGTTCTATTTTTTTGGTCTAGCATATACAGGATAGTTATCCACAGCTATTTTTATTGTTTGTTGACAAATAATATACGTTTGCTATAGTGAGTTGTACTTCGTCTAAGCAAAGACAGACATCACAGAAAAACGACGATTTCTTAAGAACTTTGATTTTCGGAGCCAACGTGCTCGGCAACAACGATTTGTATGGTTCAAAGGGGAGAAGAACCGCCAAGATTTATATTTTTGATTCGTAAAAGCGGGTAAACTAGTAACTGACTAGGAAAACCTAAAAATAAAAAGAAACACATCCGCTATGAAAATAGCATACGGTGACGTTCGTTTTTGTTTGCTTTTAATTTTAGACTTATATGACTCACTTTAAACTGCAATTAACAGGGGGGAAATTCTGGGGAGCGACTGGCCGTTTGTTGGTGGGTCGCAAGGCGCAACTTAAATTATTTACGCGCAAAATAACAACTGGGCTTACTATTTTGACGATGGTACTGGGAAGCTTTGGGCCAGTAAGTATGCCCTTTGCGGCGCAAGTAGCCAATGCTAGTTCATCGACGGGAAATAATCTTTTTTACGATAATTTTGAACAATCTAACCATCACTTTGGTTACAATAACTGGGAACCCGTCAAAGGCGCATGGCACCACGGGACAAGAGCGGTAACCACTCAGAGTGGAGCAGCGGTTGGAGCAGTTGGTACCGAAGGGCTGCTACTTAATGGTCATACCGCAACTGGTATAGATGATGCGGCAAGCAGAGAAGTTGCGACACGAGGCTACAAAACATTATCGGTAGAGTTTTCAACAATTGATAACTTTGCGACTGGTTCAGAGAGTTCACTGCTTTTCCGTTATGCTTTCGACAATCGACCTTTTGTAGAGCCAACGGCGGAAAGTATCGCCCCGGTTCCGCATACTGATGCCTATCCTGACCGGACACAGTATATCTATACCATTGATAATACCGACCGCCACGCCATGATCACTATTCAGTTCTTGATGCGGGGCGTTGACGGTGAGTATGTTGGCGTTGATGACGTTTTTGTGGTCGGCACGGTTGCACCCGTTTTTTACGACGGTTTTGAAGACGATGTCAAAAATAAGCCACCGGAAAATTGGATTACTGAAGGTACGGCAAAAGTTAAGCAACGAACCAGAAATAATGATCGCGTCTTTTATACGGACGATGGTACGCCGGACAAAGGACACGGGGTACAACTTGATGGAAGGAAGAATGTTCACGACACCATAACCAAAACCATTAGTACGGTTGGTGCTTATGGTATTCACGTTGCCTATGCACGACGCGTGTCTAACCAAGATAACCTCTTTACCGCATCCTATTCTTTGACCGGCTCTGCGCCGTGGTTTCAGCTTGAAGCACCTGAGGACACCAATGATTCGTTCTTGCACTGGGTATCGTTTGGTTCGCTGAAAGGAGCAGGCAATAATCCTAATTTTACTTTGCGCTTTGAAACCACTGCGCCATCTGGGAACATTAGTTTTACCCGTTTAGACGACATTACGGTTTGGGGTGACGGTGTTGAGCCGCCTCTCGACAACGCCATTATTGGCGGAACAATATTTAACGATCTCAATGCCGATGGCATCAAGAATGACAGTATGCCATTGTCTGCTGTTACTGTTACCTTGACTGGTCCAGTTACCGTAACCGTACAGACGGGGACAATCGGCGAGTATAGCGCGAGTAATTTGCCTGCTGGTAGCTACACAGTCTGCGAAACAATTCCGACTGGTTTTCAGCAGACGTACCCAACCAGTGGTACTGTATGCCCAAGTGACTACGGATACACGCAGGTTGTTGTTGACGATAGCAACATTCAGCATCTTGATTTTGGTAATGTGGAGCTGGGTTCAATTTCGGTTGCTAAAACTACCGACCCAAGCGGTTCTGACCAAGCATTTGTTTTTGCTCTTTCTGGGACATCTAGCGGTGCAGCCACGCTGAAAGACGGGGAGAGCGCCACGTTTAGTGGTCTTCTTCCAGGTATCTATCAAGTTACAGAAGCCGACGTAACCGGATGGGACAGGGGTGACGTAACCTGCGATGGCACGTCCTACAATAGTGGTAACGATATTACGCTTATGGCTGGACAGGATATTAGTTGTGCCTATACCAACACGCAACGTGGTTCCATCACGGTCGTCAATTCTGCCACCGGCGGTAGCTTTAACTTTGCTTTGACTAAAACCAGCGACAGCTCGACTCACAATACGACAATTGCCGGTAGCAATTCTTACACCTTTGACGATTTATTACCGAGCACTTATAGCCTTGTTGGTACGGCTTCTGTTGGATTCGAGCTTGATTCAACTCCAAGCTGTACTGATGGGCAGGATCCCTCAGCACTTAATTTGGCGGCAGGGCAAGCAATTGTCTGTACCTACAACAGCACCGAACTTGCTTTGATTTCAGGCGTAAAATTTAAGGACGTAAATGGTAATGGAGTAAAGGATGACGGAGAGCCGGGGTTGTCAGGTTGGGTAATCGATCTTGATAACGGTGTTGACCCAGCGGTAACAACAACTACTGACAGTAACGGTTTCTATCAGTTCTTGAACGTTGTCCCTGATAACTACACTATTAGCGAAGAATCACAGACGGCTTGGGTACAGACCTATCCGGCAGATCCGGGTATTCATATGGTAACCGTCAGCGCCGGTGAAGATTTGGCGAACCAAGATTTTGGTAACTTTGAGTACGGCAGTATTAGTGGACACGTCTACAGCGATCTTAACCTTAGCGGTGAGGATGAGTCTGGGGAACCTTTGCTTTCTGGCTGGACCATTGTTCTTGATACTGGTTCAGCACCAAGAATAACAACGTCGGACAGTGAGGGTAAGTATCGCTTTGATGTCGTTGGACCTGGTACCTACACGGTAACTGAGCAAGTGCAAGTCGGCTGGCAGCAGACCGACCCAACCAGCGCTGATAGCACTCTTGGCGGGGCAGATGACGGCAGCTACACGGTTGCCATGACCTCGCACGGAAATAAGACCCAGCGCAATTTCGGCAACGTACAACTGGGCACCATTACGGTTACGAAAACTACCGACCCAAGCTCGAGCGATCGCAAGTTCGCCTTCAGTTTGGATGGCGGAGCCGATACGATGCTTGGCAATGGTGATTCACATGACTACACAGGACTTCTCCCCGGAGCGCACGCTGTTACGGAAGGTTCCGTTGATGGCTGGGTATTGTCACCGGTGAGCTGCACTGTTGAAGGAAGCGCAACAACGTACGACCCCTCTGACATTGATCTTGCGGCTGGTGGACACGTTACCTGCGCCTTTGTAAACACGTACACCGGAACTGGCGGTGGCGGTAACACTCCACCCGTACTTACCATTTCTCCTAGCACTACCATTAGCGGCAATGCCGGTGTTGACGTGACGTTTACCGCAAGCGCTACCGATGCCGACGGCGACACGGTTACCCTAAGCGCAGCCAGTCTACCGTCAGGCTCCACCTTTGACGTGTCTACAGGAATCTTTACCTGGACGCCAAGTACAAGTGGAACCTTTACGGTAACAGTGACAGCTACCGACGGCATCGATCCGGCAAGTCAAGAGGTTACGCTCGATATTGGCGACGCCATACCTTGTACACCGGTTGCTGAGGCGCGCATTATCATTAACGGATATCAGAATTCTGGGACGGGTAATTTTTCGCCAGTTTCCTATGTGGGACAAGGGACAACCTCTATCGCATCCGGACAATGGTTCCCACTGACGAATCCCGACGGATCGTGGATTATCGACCCTGACATTGCTGGCTATGAAAATGTGCCAGGGTTGGCTGTTGAACGACAGAATGGTGCGCTAAGAGTTGTTGACTATGGTTTCTTGGCTGCAGACGGAACGCCAGCAAACTGGGAACGTATTGATGGCCGCATCGAGTTTCGAGGTACAAAGGCATTACATCCGACTTCTGACGTCGGCGTGCGAGCCCTTGACCCTGAAGATGTCGCAGCAATCGTGAACGGCAATGTGGCATTTTATATGTCTCTTGGTTTTATCTCGGACGGGTTCATTACTAGCTTGTCAGATGCAGTATGCAACACACCACCAACCATTGACGCACCACGTACGGTAACTGGCCCGGCAGGAAGCGCGCTTACCTTTATTGTTTCCGGAAGTGATGCGGATAATGATGCAGTGACCTTGACTGACGATACATTACCAACAGGTGCAACCTTTGACCAAACTAAAGGGCTCTTTAGCTGGACGCCGGATACGGTAGGTACCTATTCGGCAACGTTTTCTGCTTCTGATTGGCTCGACAGTACCTCAAAAACAGTTGCCATCACGATAACTGATGGTGGGAGCGGAACTGAAAACACTCCACCCACCATTGTTGCACCAGCAACCGTTGATGTTACGGCAAACAAACTTGTTCAGTTTACCGTAACCGCCGACGATGCTGATGCAGATCCGTTGACGCTGAGCGTCACCGATCTTCCAGCTGGCGCGGTGTTCGACCCTGCAAGCGGCATTTTCAACTGGCTTCCAAAAACAACGGGCACGTTTACACCAACCTTTAGTGTTAGCGACGGAACGGACGCCGTAAGCGCACAAACAGTCATTACCGTAACCGAACAAATTTCTTGTGAGCCAATTGCTTACGCTCGCATATTGATTAATGGATACGAGAATAGTGGCACCGGAAACTTTGCGCCAGTGGTATACGCTGGACAAAATACCAACTACTTGCCATCAGGTGCATGGTTCCCACTTACGAATGCTGACGGATCTGCCATTGTGGACAGCGATATTGCCCCTTATGCTAATGTTGCCGGTCTTGCCATAGAGCGCCAAGACGGTGCGTTGCGAGTACTAGATTACGGTTACCATGAAAGTACCGGCAGTATTCAGCTAAATCACGAACGCATAGACGGACGCATAGAGTTTAGTGGTACTTCAGCTGTTGGTACGGCATCGGATATTGGAGACAACGCCATGGAATCTCCAGATCAGGTTGGTATACTTAGCGGAAACGTTGGTTTCTACTTAGCACTGAGCGTCAAGGCAGATGCCTTCATTGTTACCGAAGGTTCATTAACCTGTAACCGAGCGCCGATCATTGACGGTCCGGATACGGCCAGCGGAACTGACGGTACAGAGCTGACCTTTACGGAAACAATTAGCGATCCGGATGGTGACCCACTGACCCTAAATAATACGTTACCGAGTGGTGCTACCTACGATGAAACGACCGGCCTGTTTACGTGGACACCAAGTTCAACCGGTAACTACACAGCTACCTTTGAGGCAACCGACGGAACAAACACGACCACAAAGACAGTGGCCATTACCATTACGAGTGGGGGAGGCGGCGGTGGCGGTAACCATGCACCAACTATTGTTGCACCGGCTACCGTAGCTGCTACGGCTAACACGCTTGTGTCATTTACCGTTACGACCGACGACGTTGATGGTGACGCACTCACCTTGAGCGCTACTGATTTGCCGTCTGACGCAGTCTTTGACCCATCGACTGGCGTCTTTAATTGGTTGCCGACGACGACCCAAGTCGTTACACCAACCTTTAGTGTGACTGATGGCTCGCTCAATGCTGATGCTTCAACAGAAATTACCGCTGGTGATGCGCTTTCCTGTATTGATACTACTTACGCGCGCGTCGGCTTTGAAAGTACCAGCAAGACCGGTACGGGTAATGTTGATCCAGTCATTTACCTTGGCTCAAGCACCAATGCCCTCCTTCCTGGTGTTTGGTTCCCCATTGTGGAAAACGGAGTCGCCATTAGTGACCCTGATATTGCGGCGTACGCCGATGTAGCGGGACTTGCAGTGCAAAGGATTGACGGAAAACTTCGCGTCATTCTGTACGGCAATTTGGAGAGTGGAGATAATAGCGAATCAGTAAACGGAACGATTGAGTTTGCTAACACAACCGTTACAACCGTTGAAAGCGATGTTACTTATCCATTGGAAAGTGGAAGCGATGACGTCACTGCGGACACGACAACAAATACGATATCGTTTGCCAATATCGTAACGACCGCAAGCGACGGATTCTATGTTAGCTTCGATCCAGTGGTAAAGTGCGACAATCACGCGCCGGTCTTTAGTGGCCCAACCAGTGCTAGTGGCACCGTGAATACTGCAATTACCTTTACCTTAATAGCGACCGATCCTGACGGGGATACCGTTACGGTTACTCCGACTTTGCCCGCTGGGGCGACCTACGACACAGCGACCGGTGCCTTTAGCTGGACGCCAACGAGTGTCGGTTCGTTCACTGCAAGTTTTAGCGCCACTGACGGTATTCTTACCACAACACAAGACGTTACTATTAGTTCTACCTCTACTGGCGGAGGCGGTGGCGGAGGAGGCGGTGGCGGCGGAGGCGGTGGTGGCATAACGCCATCTGGTCCTGACGCATCAACCATAGCGGTTGCCATTGCTGAAGGTGACAACGTTACCAGCACAAACATAACATTGCTATTTACCTACGGTGTTGATGTTACCGGTATTGCAGTAAGTAATTTCTCGAACTTTAGTGATTCCCCAGGCTTTATACCGGCGACAAGCTCGACCATTTGGACGCTTACGTCTGGCGATGGCTTAAAAACCGTATATGCGCGTTTCCGTAATGCCGCAGGTGGTACAACGACCAAAACAGCAACCACTACCTTAACAACGAGTGGTGGAGGCGGTGGCGGTACCTCAACACCTCCACCAACCGTAGTGACACCTCCACCAAGCGGTGGTGGAACACCAGCTCCAACACCCACTCCACCAGGTGAAGTTGCGGGTGCGGAAACTGGTCCGGGACAGGTGACCCCACCTGCCGGTGAAGTACAGGGTACAGAAACACAAGGGGGCAATAACCAGCAACCAATAGTAACACCTCCAGAAGAAGAAACCTTGCCGACGGTTACCGTTTCTACTGGTGGTACGGGGTGCTACGCTATCCTTAGCATTTGCTGGTACTGGTGGCTTCTCCTTCTGGTTATTTTGCTTTACCTTTGGTATCGCTATTACTATCGTGATAGTGAGGAGGATGAACAAAACAATCAGCAACAGTAGATAAAAGAAAAACAACGTGGCCCATAAAGGGCCATGTTGTTTTTGGTAGTTGTCGAACAGGCAAGAATTGAGTAAGCTTGATGCATCTATGCGCATACTTGTTGCCGGAGGAGCGGGCTTTATCGGCTCCAACTTCATCCATCATCTTATTGAAACGTATCCTGATTACGAGGTGGTCAATCTTGATAAATTGACCTACGCCGGTAATCTGGCTAATTTGAGAGATCTAGCGGGCAATCCTCGGTACTCTTTTATTGAGGGAGATATTGCTGACGAGGCAACCGTTATCAAAGCGGTCTCTGACGTAGACGCGGTTGTTAATTTTGCCGCAGAGACGCATGTGGACAGAAGTATTCACGTTGGGTCACGAGATTTTGTGCTGGCTAATGTGTTAGGCGTGCAGACCTTGCTTGACGCCGAGAGAAAGCGCGGAAACATCCGTCACCTGCAGGTTTCGACTGACGAAGTTTACGGTTCCCTTGACCTTGACGACCCTTCTGCGTTTACCGAAGAAACGCCGTTTGCGCCCAATGTTCCGTACGCCGCCGCCAAAGCGGGTGGCGACCTTTTGTGTCGCTCTTTTTTTAAGACCTTCGGAAGCGATGTTTTGGTAACCCACTGCTCGAATAACTACGGGCCGTATCAGTTTCCGGAAAAAATTGTTCCCTTTTTTATTGACCGAGCAATGAATGATCAGCCGCTGCCGCTGTATGGAGACGGCAAGAACGTGCGCGATTGGCTCTACGTTCGCGACCACTGTTCGGCGTTAGACACAGTTTTGCATAAAGGCAAAGCAGGTGAGGTTTACAATATTGGCGGCAACGCTGAAAAGCCAAATATAGAAATTGCAAAATATATTTTACGCATTCTGGACAAACCCGAGTCTCTCATTACTTTTGTTAAAGATCGTCCGGGACACGATAGGCGTTATGCTATTGATGCTACAAAATTGCGAACCGAGCTGGGCTGGCAGCCATCGCGTAAGTTTGAAGATGGCATTGCTGAGACAATTTCCTGGTATAAAAATAACCAAGAGTGGGTGAACAACATCAAGGCGAAAGCAGAAAACATTAACAATCATTTGGGATAGCGAAGCGTTATGCAGACGCCAACAACAACAGCCATAGAAGGGTTGGTGGTAACCTTCAGCCGGTTCATTGCCGATGAGCGAGGTTACCTTGCTGAACTGGTGCCAAACGGTACCGATAACCCACAAGCGAAAGAGGGAATAAAGAATATTTATCTTTCGGCAGCGACCGGCAATGCACCGCGGGCGGGTCATTACCATTTTCGCCAGACAGAAAATTTTTTCGTCATTAACGGGAGCGCTCTGTGGGCTTTTTACGACTACCGAAAAAATTCGCCTACGTTTGGTGCGATAGCTACGGTTATCCTTACTGATGGCAAAGAGAGGGTAGTAAAAGGGGAGACGCCCACTTATCAACAAGGGGAGCAAGGGATGCCCGGTATTACCGTGCCGGTTGGTGTTTATCACGTATACTGGCCACTCGGAAAAGATTCGGTACAGGTTATCTGTGTAGCTTCAGAGCCTTATGATGCTTCGGATTATGTGCATAGTAAACCAGAGGATGTGCCTGGTATTATGGACGCCGTTAACAATGTAGCAAGTGCGGTTTAGTTATGCGCATTATTATTTTTGGAGCAAATGGATTGCTCGGTGGATACCTTATTAATGCCTTTCGAGAGGATGATGTTTTTGCGTGGGACAGAGAAGACGTTGATATAACGGACAGCGCAGCTGTTGCTGAGCAATGCGAAAATGCCGCGCCGGATGTCATCATTAACGCCGCCGCCTACAACGCAGTAGATGAAGCAGAACGTAACGCAAAAGCTTCTCAGCTAGCTTTTAGTTTAAATAGTAAAGCGGTATTCAATCTTGCAAACGTTGCAAAATCTTTAGGAGCAACACTGGTACACTTTAGTACTGACTACGTGTTTGATGGCAAGCAAGAAAAATCTTACACCGAGGATGATGAGCCAAATCCGCTTTCAGTTTATGGTCGTTCGAAACGAGAAGGTGAACAGGCGGTGGTTCGGGTAGGAGGACAGAGTTCGCGGTATTATGTTATTCGAACGTCGCGATTGTTTGGTAAAACCGGTCGGAACGAGAACGCCAAGCGAACCTTTCCTGATTTAGTACTGGAGAGAGCGAGCGAAGCAGATAGCTTGTCGTTTATCGAAGGTAGCGAAATAGCAAGTCCGACGTATGCGGAAGATTTAGCCGAGGCCGTAAAAACATTAATAGCAGAAGAGCATCCTTCTGGTATCTATCACCGTACCAACGACGGTGCGTGCAGTTGGTACGAATATGCCAAGGCAGTGTTAGACGCGTCAAAAGAGTATACGACCGATGAACGGGTTAAAGGCAAAAAATATATCGAATTGGTTCCGGCAGCCGCTGCTGACATTCCACGCCCCGCGCCTCGTCCTAAGTTTTCGGTGCTAGCAACCACCAAGTTGCCGCTACTTCGTTCGTGGCGAGAAGGTCTCCTAGAGTATCTTACAAGCCAAGAACGTGATAGACTGTAGTTCTATGAGAGGAGTAATACTTGCGGGCGGCACTGGTAGCCGGCTTTATCCGCTGACAAAAGTTACCAACAAACATCTACTGCCTGTTTACGACCGCCCAATGATTTACTATCCGCTGCAAACACTAGCAGCGGCGGGAGTCAAGGATATTCTCATTGTTTCTGGACCAGAACACGCCGGTCATTTTTTAAACCTGCTTGGCTCAGGAAGAGAGTTTAATGTGCGCCTTTCTTATGAGGTGCAAGAAGAGCCGGGCGGCATTGCGCAAGCGCTAGGTCTGGCGCGAGATTTTGCTGATGGTGGTAAGCTTATGGTTATTCTTGGGGATAATATTTTTACCAATACCGAGCAAATTGTTTCTGCCGCGTCAGCTTTCTCAAAGCAAAAGCAGGGCGCTAAAGTAATGCTAAAAAAAGTGACTGATGCACCTCGGTTTGGGGTAGCTGAAGTTGAGGGGGAGCGTATTGTCGGTATTGAGGAAAAACCAGAAAAACCAAAAAGCGATTTGGCCGTTACTGGGCTTTATTTTTACGATGAAAAGGTGTTCGAGGTTATTACGACGCTCCGACCATCAAATCGTGGCGAACTTGAAATTACCGACGTTAATAATAGTTATATTGAAAACAACGAAATGACATTTGATATTGTCGATGGGGAGTGGACCGACGCCGGTACGTTTAGTTCACTTCTCAGAGCTAGCCAGTTACTAGCAGCAGCGGCGGGTGTTTGGTGATTTTTGTCATAAATGTGTTATACTAATGCAAACTCAATATTAACTATTTATTATGAATGAATTTTTTAAGAACATGAGTCCGAAATCGGCGTTTCTTGTGGGTGTTGTAGGTGGAGTTATGGCAATCTGTACTGTTGGTTTTCTTATTCTTCTTGTGTCGTATGTAAATGGCGTGAGCTTCACACCGTCGGCTACTGCTCCTACGGCGGTTAACAATGCAGTCGCGCAGCCGACAACAAATGACCAAGCTCCCGCAGCTACCGTCGGCACAATAGCTCCTGTTAGCTCAAGCGACCACATTCTTGGTGACCCTAAGGCACCCGTTGTAATAGTTGAATATTCTGACACCGAGTGCCCTTTCTGTAAGCAGTTCCATACCACGTTGCAACAGGTGTACAGTCAGAACAATGGTGAAGTCGCTTGGGTTTACCGCCATTTCCCATTGGCTTCTCTACACAGCAAAGCCCCGCATGAGGCAGAGGCAACTGAGTGCGCAGCAGAACTTGGTGGAAATGATGGATTCTGGAAGTATCTTGATGAACTCTTCAGTAGAACTACGTCAAACAATACGTTAGATGAATCAGCATTACCAGAAATAGCATCTGCTGCCGGTTTGGATGTGAACGCTTTTAACAAGTGTTTATCTAGCGGTAAGTACACCCAAAAAGTACAAGATCAATACGATGAGGCAATTGCCGCGGGCGGTACCGGTACGCCCTACTCAGTGATTATTGCCAACGGTCAGAAGACGCCGGTCAATGGTGCCGTGCCTATTTCGCAGCTGCAATCTATTATTGATTCCGCCAAAACCTCAGCCCAGCAGTAGCAAGAGAGGTGCGGAGGATAGCAAGCCTCCACCATGAGTATTTTTACTGTAGCGGGGAAAAAAGTAGTCTTGATGTTAGCAGTAATCGCACTAGTTGCGATTACTGCTATTGCGTTATTTCACATTGCCTATGCGGGTCACGTGTTGCCGAACATCCACATTGGCTCTGTTGATGTTGGTGGTCTTCCGGTATCGGTAGCAGAAGCCAAGCTTGAAGGAAGAATACAAAGCTTTAGTGCTGTTGGCATCCCTGTTACCCTAGACGGACAAACTCAACTCGTGCATCTGGATCGTTTTGGAATTCGTGTTGACGCGACTGCTGCCGTTGAGCAAGCTGCTGCCGTAGGGAGAACAGGAAATTTTGCTAACCAGATAAAAGAGCTTTATCAAGTGCTTAGTCGGCCAGTCGTTATTTCTTCTCCGTTGGTAACTGATGAGGCTGCATTATCTAATGAGATAGCAGGTATCGCTGCGCTGTATGACCAGCCTGGGCGAGATATTAGGTTTGTTATAAAGGGGACCGAGGTACAAATATTGAACGATACAAAGCCGGGATTTGTCATTGATCAACAGCGTTTGAGGAACGATTTACTCAATGCCGCCGCAACGTTAGACTTTTCTGCCATTGCGGCTCAAAAGATTTTGAGACAGCCGCACGTTGACCCTCAGTCCGTCGTTGATGCGGTTGCTTCGGTAAAGCGGGTCATTGCAACGCCCCTGACGCTTATTTATCAAGGTAGCCATTACGAGGTGACACCGAAGGAGCTTGCTGGTTTTCTCGCTTCATCCTCAGAGGGTAACCGACTAGTAGTAAGTTTTGATACCCGTGCCATTGCTCAGTATGTGGCGAGTATTGCCGAGAGGGTCAATACTTCTGCTCAAAGTTTACAGGTAATTATTAAGGATAATTTGGTTACCTCATTTACGGCGCCACGTGCCGGCCGCGTACTGGAAGAAGCTGACACCATTTCACTTTTGCGTCAGGCGCTCACCTCGCGTCTTGCTGGTAAGGAGGCAGTAAGTGAACTTTCATTACCGGTCGCCGTACGGCAACCGGTCGTCGATGGTTCCGCAGCAGATCTCGGCATTAAGGAGCTTATTGGAAGTGCTACGACAACGTTTGCCGGCAGTCCTAAGAACCGCATTGCAAACATAAAAAATGGTACCCGGTTTTTAACTGGTATCTTGATAGCGCCCGATAATGAATTTTCAACTATTGGCGCACTTGGTGAAATTGACAATACGACAGGGTATCTGCCCGAACTGGTCATTAAGGGCGATCGCACGGTGCCAGAATTTGGTGGTGGGTTGTGTCAGGTTTCAACTACGCTATTTCGGTCAGTACTCAATGCCGGTCTGCCGGTTACCACGCGGCAGAACCATTCGTACCGTGTGAGTTACTATGAGAAGGATGCCAAGGGCAAGTATATTGGTCCCGGTCTAGATGCGACGATTTATTCCCCACGACCAGATTTTCGTTTTAAAAATGATACAGGCAAGAACATTCTGATAGTCGGGCATGTAGAGGGAGATCTTATTACTTTCGACCTTTATGGTACCAAAGATGGTCGCCGTGCTGTTGTAGATGGACCACACACGTTGTCGACCATACCTGCCGGTAGTCCTATTTATGTTGAGTCAGATACTATTGCATCAACTAGCAAACAGCTTTTAGAGCATGCCCATGCAGGAGGTTCGGCTATTGCTACGTATACCATTACGTATAATGATGGACACGTCGAGACCCAAGAATTTAAGAGTTACTATCGACCATGGCCAGAGCGTTGGCTTGTCGGTTCAGATACCCCAGAGGCAAAACAGCTGAATGCAGAAAGTCCTGCAGTATCAGACAATAACACTCTATCAAGCGAAGAGCTTTAAAGTGAACGTTCGAATAGTCCACTGGTACCATCAGGCATTTGTCCGGCAAAGTACAGAATAGAGCCGTCTACGGTGCTGGCGTAGCCCTGTAAGGCGTCGTAGTGCAGTAATAGCCATGAAGTATAGAGCTCTGGTCCTTCGGTATCGATGGCGTATACATTGTTGTTTGTGCTAAATAGGGCGTACTGTGAACCCGGTAGCCAACCTATACTAGTAAGTGGTGTGGTTGTTCGTACGAGCAGCGTGTGGGAGTTGGTGGCAGCAGAGTAGCGTTGCAATTCAAAGCCTCTCGTGTATAAAATAGCACCAGTATCAGCAATAACTGCTTCCATCGAGCCAGCAATAGTTGTCCTTAAGGTAGGCGCCAGAGAACTAATATCATATATCAATACGTCGCTGTTGTGCGTTAACAGTAGGGTTGTCGCATCGCTATCTAGATAATGGTAGGTACCGCTATCAACAAGCGCAACGGAAGCAGTATTAAGTGAACCAAGCTTAGAGACGCGAAGCAACGAAGATCCTTCATTTAAACTAACAGCTTCATAAAGTTTACTATTCGCTATCCAAAAGTCGTCTATATGTCCTGTAACCGTTGAGGCAGATGCGCTTTGGTTAACCGGCCTTGGAACAAATTTACTAGCCTGTTTTTCTAGTAGGTAAATTTGTTTAGGCGTTGCCGCATAAAGTAATCCGTTATCAGAATAATGAAGAGCAAAAGTCCCCGCTAGAATTTCCGACGAGCTTAGTGTTGTTGTTTGGTGCGTCGCAAGGTTAAGTAGAACCCACTCTTTATCAAGTTGTATAATGATTCTTGTTTCATCTTCTGACCAATCCATTGGGGTAAGACTGTCGCCATCAAGTGAAGCTAGTGGAACAATAGGCGCTGCAGGATTTTTGGCAAGTAGACTTAGCTCGAAGGAGTGCGGTGCTTCATTTGATTTTGCGATAACAAGTATTTGCGTCCCTCGTGGTTTTGACCACAATGACAAATTTGTTTTGTTTAGGAGCTCAACAGGAGCAGTGTCTTTGAATAGTCTAACGTCGCTGACAAAGGTCGCATTGTTCTCCTGAACGGTAATGCGTTTTTTCCATGGCAAGTATCCCTTTTTTGTTAATGTTACTTCGTAACGACCAGGGGTAAGCCCCTTAATGATAGTTGGGGTAACTTTTCCGCTGTCCGTACCGTTTAGTATAATCGACGCTTGCCGCGGTGTCGAAGAAAGAATAAGCGTACCCGTTTTAATAATTCTCAATGAGCCGTCTTCGCTGATACGATACCCTGCGGTATAAAAAATAATAAATGGGGACAGTAAAAAAAAGGCAATAATAAACGACCAGAAAATTAAACGTCTAATGCGAAAGTTCATACGACTTAAGCTGGACGATTTCTGCTAATGTCAGCACCTAGTTTTTTAAGTCGCCCAACGATATCCTCGTACCCACGATCAATTTGATAAATGTTATCTATTCGCGTTTCGCCCTCCGCCACCAGTCCAGCTAGAATAAGTGCGATGCCAGCACGAATGTCGGGACTCGTTAAAAACCTACCCCGTAGTTTTGTAGGTCCATTGACGATGACACGATAGGGGTCGCACATTATAATGTTTGCACCCATTGAGCGTAGCTGATCAGTATAGAACAGACGTCCAGAAAAAATGGTTTCATGGATAAGTGACATACCAGAGGCCTGAGTCATGGCAACCGTGTAGGGGGCCTGAAGATCCGTTGGAAAACCAGGGTACTCATGAGTAGTAATGTTTTGCGCAATAAGACCATTGTGGTGGTGGGTTCTAATGGTATTTCCTTCAATCGTGAAGTTGGCACCAATACGTTCCAATTGTTGCCAAAAAATTTCGAGATGATTTGGCTCGGCATTTGCAATAGTAATTTCGCTATTTGTTATAGCACCGAGTAGGGCAAAGGTACCAGTATCAAGACGATCAGGTATGAGCGTAATTTCCGCGCCAGCAATGCGTTCAACCCCGACGATACTGATAGTACTTGTTCCTGCACCAGTTATCTTTGCGCCACAACGATTAAGGTAGTCAGCGAGTGCCGGTATCTCAGGTTCCATGGCAGCATTTTTAATAGTAGTGGTACCCTTAGCAAGTGTGGCTGCCATCATTGCGGTTTCGGTTACCGTAACGCTTACCCGAGAAAGCAAAATAGTAGCACCGACGAGGCCGTGGGGTGCAGTTAGGCGAAATCCTTTTTCGGATTCTTCTTCTGCGACACCGAGCGCACGAAAAGCGCTAAGAAAGATATCAATAGGACGTTCTCCGAGATTACAGCCACCTGGGTAAGGGAGAAAGACCTCTCCGGTGCGTGCCAGCAGTGGTCCAGCAAGAATAGCAGAAGCACGAAGCTTGCCAGTAATTGTAGGCTCTAAGGTCGTTTGCAGTTGTTTGGCAACAATAGTCGTGCCTTGTGGGGAGGTAGTTATTTTTGCGCCAAGCGATACCACAAGTTCTTTCATTCGCTCAATATCCTCAATTTTTGGCAAGTTGGTAATGGTGCATGGCTCTTCAGAAAGAAGAGCTGCTGCAAGCATTTTTAGGCCGGCATTCTTGGCACCTTGGACTTCAATAGTACCCGTAAGCTCTTTGCCCCCAACGATGTATATTTGTTCGTGCATAGTGTTTCGTGGTTGCATCGTAGCAGAAAAGATACCCCCAAAGCAACTCACTTTGACGCCTACTTAGGCCCTCTGCTACTATGCACGTATGGTTACCTTACCAGGTCTCAGGCTAAACAGTGGTGCTTCCTCCAGAAGGAAGTTTTTTTCAGTGGTTAGTATCTTGGCACTACTCGCCATTTTTTTTATTGCTGGCTACAAGAGTGGTCAAGAGAGAGGTATTCAAGAGGCGCTAGGTAGTGGTACGGTTGCAGGCAAGGACACGACAGCGCGGGCCTTTCTTTCGAACGATGTAAATTTCTCCCTCTTTTGGCAGGTGTGGAATTTATTGCAAAATAATTACGTGCAACGACCTATTGCTGATACAAAGTTATTGTACGGTGCCCTTTCTGGACTTGTGGCTGGTGTCGGCGATCCCTACACTGTATTTTTAGATCCAAAAACAGCCGCAGATTTTACCTCTGAATTATCAGGAAGTTTCGAAGGGATAGGTATGGAAATCGGAGTAAAGAACGAGCAGATTGTTGTTATCGCCCCACTTGCTGATACGCCGGCTGCTAAAGCAAAAATAGAAGCAGGAGATACCATTCGAGCAATAGACGGCACTGATACCACCGGAATGACACTCGTTGAGGCAGTTTCCCGAATTCGAGGACCACGTGGAAGTTCCGTAAAGTTAACACTAGAAAGAATTAATGGTGAGCATAAGGTGTTTGACGTGGATGTTACTCGCGACACTATTACGATTGCATCAGTTGATAGCAAGCTTATTTCAGCAACAGCAAAAGGGGTAAAGGATATTGGCTACATTAATGTTACCCATTTTAATGAAGATACGTCGGATAATTTTGCCAAAATGGTTGATACACTCCTCGCCAGTAATCCCCGCGCCATCATTTTAGATCTTAGAAATAATCCTGGCGGGTATTTAGAGGGTGCTGTCGATGTTGCGAGTTATTGGGTAGACGATGGACCAATCGTTGTTGAGCAATTTAAAGGAGGTATAACAAACGAACATCAACATCGAGGTATAGCGAAACTTCACGGTAAGCCGACCATTGTTTTGGTGAACGGTGGTAGTGCGAGTGCGGCCGAGATCGTGGCGGGAGCTTTGCAAGACGATGGCTTGGCGACGCTTGTTGGGGAGAATACCTTTGGTAAGGGTTCGGTGCAAGAACTTCGCGACTTGCCTGATGGTTCAGCGGTTAAGATTACTGTTGCGAAATGGTTAACACCAAAAGGTCGGTCTATCGCCGACGGTGGTATTGCGCCTGATGTTGAGGTAAAGACACCAGAGAAGGATAGCGCTGATACTGATCCCGTGCTTGAGCGCGCCTTGCAGTTACTTCGCTAGATTTATGAGAGTTATTTTAAAAAAAAATGTGCCATCATTAGGCGTAGCCGGTAGTATACGAGAGGTGCGTGAAGGATACGCACGGAATTACCTGGTGGCTAACGGGCTTGCTGAACCGGCCAGCACCGAGCGCGTTAAGGTGCTAAAGACCGGTATGGCTCAGCAGGAGCGAGGGCGTGTCATGAAGCAACAAAAGATGGCCAGCGTCCTAGAGCGGATTTCTGGCAAAGCATTTTCACTTAAAAAGAAGAGCAATGACCAGGGGACACTTTTTTCGGCGGTACATCCGCAAGAGATTGTCGCCTTGCTTGTGGGCAAAAAATTTTTCATTTCTGAAGCTGACATTAAATTGGCTGAACCGATCAAAACAATCGGTAAGCATCCAATCGTTATCTCTGTTCCCAAGGTGGGAGAGGTAACTATTTATCTTTCTGTACAAGAACAAACATACTTATGAAATATATTTTCGTTGTAGGTGGTGTTATGTCAAGTGTCGGTAAGGGGGTATCAACGGCTTCAATTGCAAAAATTTTACAAAGTCGTGGGTACAAGGTTGCCGTTGTAAAATGTGATATGTACATCAATATTGATGCCGGAACCATTCGTCCTACAGAGCACGGTGAAGTGTTTGTCGGCGAAGACGGAATCGAGGCCGATCAAGATCTTGGTAACTACGAACGTTTTACAGGTATTACCTCAACGCGTGCAAATTACATTACGACCGGACAAGTGTACCAGAGCGTCATTGAAAGAGAGAGAAACTTGGGCTACGACGGCGAAGATGTTGAGGTGGTGCCAGATATTCCAAATGAAATTATTCGACGCATTAACGTGGCGGGAAAACGCGGCAAGGCTGACGTTACCGTTATTGAGATAGGGGGCACCGTTGGTGAATATCAAAACATTTTGTTCCTTGAAGCCATTCGTATACTTAAGTTGAAGCATCCAGAAGATGTAGCCTTGGTGCTAGTGAGCTACCTTCCGATACCGAAGGCGGTTGGGGAGATGAAAACAAAACCAACACAGTACGCGTCGCGGTCATTAAACTCTGCAGGGCTGCAGGCTGATTTTATTTTGTGTCGCGCGGAAAAAGAAATTGACGCCCCAAGAAGAAAGCGTCTTGCTATTTTTTGCGGTATCGAACCAAGCGCCGCAATTTCAGCTCCTGACGTTGCTTCTATTTATGAAATACCGGTTAATTTTGAACGAGAAAAATTAAGCGACAAACTGCTCACCAAGTTAAAGCTAAAGCCGAAGAAGAAAAATATGGACGAGTGGCGTAAGTTAGTCGCCAAAATTCGTCGTCTACAAGAGCCGGTAAAAATTGGCATTGTTGGAAAATACTTTGGTACTGGAAATTTTACCCTTTCGGACTCCTACATTTCAGTCATTGAAGCCGTAAGGCACGCAGCCTGGGCAGAGGGACGTCAGCCGGAAATTAGTTGGCTTAACGCAGAAGAATACGAAAAAGACGCTCGCAAGGTAAAAGAGCTTAATCAGTTTGATGGGATTATTGTACCAGGTGGTTTTGGTAACCGTGGGGTTGAAGGAAAAATACGATCGATAAAATACGTGCGGGAGCAAAAAATACCGTACTTCGGTTTATGCCTTGGTATGCAACTTGCGGCCGTAGAATTTGCTCGCGACGTTTGCGGTATTAAGGATGCGACGAGCGAAGAATTTGACGCTGAAGCCAAGAACCCAGTCATTCATACCATGTTGGATCAGGTGCAAAAGTTGAAGGACAAGAACTATGGCGCGACGATGCGTCTTGGTAGTTATCCTGCAGTGCTCAGTGCCGACTCGCTTAGCCGTGAAGCATACAGCAAGCGAACCATTCAGGAGCGTCATCGCCATCGTTACGAGTTTAATAACAAGTATCGTGACCGATTCATGAAGAAGGGTATGCGCCTTGCGGGCCTTTCGCCAGATGGGGAGTTGGTAGAAATTATAGAAGCTATTGATCATCCCTTTTTTGTAGGGACGCAGTTCCATCCCGAGTTTACCTCAAGACCACTCTTACCAAACCCGCTCTTTCGGGCGTTCATTAGGGCAGCGAAAAAACGAAGTACAGAAAGAAAAAAGGTAAAAAAGTAACTATTAAAATTCTGCTATAGCATATGCGGGAAACACACGAAAATGTAGGAGAGCAAGAGGCGGAGTAGAATCCGCGCGAGGTGCTAGTTGCGAAATTTTGGTAGAGACGCTTGGATTGCCTAAAGGAACCACCCTCGATGCTATTAAGCAGCAAAAAAATGAGCAGGCAAACACTCTACCTTATGAGGCAGCGAGGAGTGCCGGCTTGGACGAAGCAGCAAGCTGGGACGAAATCCTTGTAGTTAAGCTTAATGCCCATATCGAAAGCGAAGAGCATACCTAAGTCAGCAAGGCGAAATGCCATACTAAAAAAGCCCCGTACGGGGCTTTTTTTAGTTGCTAAACAGAAAGGTTTTGTCCTACGCTTGTTCGTCAACGCGCACAAAACCAACACGCTTGATATGACCGGTGTAAGTGCGCACTTTCTTGGCAGAAAATTTAACAATGCCGTTTACTTTTGCAAACAGACTGTCATCTCCACCGCGACCGACGTTTTTACCAGGTCGAATATGAGTGCCACGTTGTCGTATGATAATACTGCCGGCGGTGGCGAGCTTACCGTCAGGTACTTTAACGCCGAGGCGTTGTCCGTGGGAATCCCGTCCAAGGGAGGTAGATCCACCAGCTTTTTTATGGGCCATACAGGACTAAGGGTAAATGAATTACGTAGCGATGACTATAGCAATATTATGTTTTTCGGTCAAGGCTGCTTAGGCAGAGGTGCCTCGGTTGGTAGTGTTGTTCCTCCTAACTGCGAGGAAGTATCGGTATTTAGAATTTGCCCTTCAATAAAGGGATTTCTCGTTTGTGTCCAGTCAATCTCGGGAGGGTGAGCGTTTGTTTTTATGGTCTCTAACACTTCTTTTAGGTCATTCTTATTGACTCCAACGAGGGCAACACGCGACTCAAGCTCTGCAAGAAAAGTCGCTTGCGTTAGTGGCTGGTAGACATTTTGGTAAAGGAACCAAACGACGCCGGCAAATATTGCCATCATAGCCATACCGATAGCAACTCTACTGTATTTAATAATGTAATTTATTGGTAATTTCATATGGTTATTACTTTGCGGTAGTAGCAACTGTTGTACGATAGACAAAACCTTCTAGCGTGGCAGAAATCAAGTCTGCAGACGAAAGAGAACGATCTTTAGCAGAAAATGTTTTTTTGGCAATGCTAAGTTTAGTAATGCTGGTTGTCATCGGAAGTGTTCTGAGGGCTCCTAGGTAGGTCATCGTATGCGCAAAGGTACCATTTACCAGCAAGGTGAATGGTAGGTGCCCGTTTCTTTCAGAAGTAGCTTTATCAAGTGAAAGATTGAGTGAAACCGTTACCTTGTAATCATCCGCCAAAGATTCAACGGCTGTAATGAAAGTAAGTTCATCTCCTTTAGCAATAGATAGCGACTCCAGTTGATCGATGTAAGGAAGCGCTTGGCCGTAGTCTTTGCTGGCTTTGCGGATGTCGTAGCCTAGGCGATTGCGCTCTTCTAGAAAGTAGTACTGACTATATATAGCGTTGGCCGTAGATTTAATTTGAAGAGCGTTAGGTAGTATAATGCCAACCGGCACCGCAAACACAATGGTGACAAAAGCCATCATCCAAAGGTGCTGTCGACTAATGTTAACGTTTGGTAACCGCATCTAGTTTTACTGTAAAAGTGATGGTAAAAGGAGCGTCTTCGCGTTTCAATAAGTCGGTAATTGGCAGCGCAATATCAGTTGCAAATGGAGATTTTTCTAAAGAATCTTTAAATGCCAAAAGCGCGTCGCGGGTCGTAGCGACACCAGTAATAGTACTTTGTCCTTTATCTGTAACACCAATTGAGTGTACGGTTACTTCGTTGGGTAAAATAGATACTATTTCGTAAACTAACTCCGCCCAGGGGTTTGTACTGGTTATAATTTTTTTGGCAGTTATTACTTTACCGTTAAGGTCTCTAATCTCACCTTCAACTTTTCGGTTGCTTGCCGTTATTAGAGTTGTTTCGTTTACAATGCGCGTAAATTGCTGTTGTAAAATTAGTCTGCCGATAAGCACGAAGATTCCCATGACCAGTACGAATAAAGCTGTTACTACCAGTGTAGTTTTAAGCATACCGTAGAGTCGTTGCATTCGAACCCTTTGCTTTATCGATTCTGGGATGAGGTTTAAGGTCAGTATCATAGCGTTGCTTCGTCGTTGAGAGCTCTTTCTGCTAGTCCAACTACTGTTGCATAGCGAAGCTCTGATTCAAGTTCCGGAGGTGTCTCAACTGATACATTTTCCCATAGTGTACCTAATCGTACAGGAATACCCAAGGCATCCGAGAGCACTGTATCAAGCCCGATGAGGTGCGCGCCACCACCCGCAAGAATAATTTCCTCAATTTTGGTTGCTGCAGCAAAGTGGTCTCGGTAGTATTTTTGGTTCTCTCCGATGCGTTCAAGCAGCTGTTGAACCATGCGTTCAAGCACCTGCCGAAGCACGCCCTCACATTTTTTAGGGTCTAACCCGCATAAGCGCTTTGTTTTTTCTGCTTGCTCTTTCGTGATTTTAAGTTGTTCCTTTAATTCTTCGGTAACAGCTTCCCCTGAAATAGGGAGGCTAGCAGTGAAAAGAACAGAACCGGAGCTGTGCAGGATAAGATTTCCTCGGCGTTGTCCTAGGTTTATTATTGCTCTTGTTTTGGGCGTCGTTTCTGCGTGGGGGATAAGTGCATTTGCCGTTGCAATTGGCTCAATATCAAGAACGAGAGGCGACACGCCAGCACGTTCCGCAATAGCTAAGTATGGTTCAACTAAAATTTGTGGTGCTGCGCCAACAAGTACAATCCAGCTCGTGTCGTTCTCGGACAAAGTCTGCGTGTCAATATAAAGTTTATCAACACTGTCGGGTAGATATTCCGGCAGGGCTTCTTGCAACAGTTGCTTTAAGGCAGTATTGCCCTTTTTGGGAACCGTAATAGTGGTAATAAAGGTTTGCGCCTCAGGAAGGGCGATAATGGCACTAGAAATAAGCTTATGTCGTTGCTCACCATAAACAGTAGCTAGTGCCTCGCTTACTGCATCAATATTTTTTATTTCACCGTCTACAATTGCTTTTGCGGGTAGCCGTTTCTCTATTAGTACGTCGACGGTAATTTTTTTACCGTGGTAACGTAGCTGGGCAATTTTTAGAGTATCGTCTGAAAGATCAAGACCGAAAGCAGAGGGAGGTCTTGGGCTTCGTAGAGAAAATGAAAAATCCATATAGCTAAAATGCCTGTGTCAACGTGTACAGAGGTAGAATAATGGCTACCGCCATACCACCTACACCAAAACCAAGTAAAATCATCAAAATCGGTTCGAGCAACGAAGGAAGCGTTTCCATGGTTTGGTTCACTTCTGCTTCGTAAAAATTTGCCGCCTCAGCAAGCATATCATCAAGCTTACCGGCCTGCTCACCAACAGAGATCATTTGCAAAATAGTTGGGTTAAAAAGATTTTTATGTGGCCGCAGTGCTTCTCCCAAGGTAATGCCTTTAGTTATTTTTTGAGAGGCATCAATAAGAGCATTTTGATAGTGAACATTTCCCAAGACGTGCGCCGTTGTTTCTAATGTTTTTACGACAGGGATATCTGTTTTTAAAAAAGAACTAACTGTCCTTGCGAAACGTGCCACATTTACCTTTTTAATAATTGCTCCTATGACAGGGGAGTGGAGTAGTATGGTGTGCCATACTTTTTTACCCCAAGGTTGTCTAATGGTCCACGCAAACAATAAAATAAAAGCTGTAATTGAAGTGGCCGCGATGAAGCCATGGTGGGTAAAAAAATCGCTCATGGCAATAAGGATACGAGTCGGTAAAGGAAGCGATACTTTTACTTCTTGAAAAAGTCCAATAAGTTTCGGTACAACAAAGACAATCATAAAAGTACCAATACCAAACATTGCGGCTACTACGATTGCTGGATAAATGAGGGCACCACGCACGCGCGAAACAATTTCATTATCTTTTTTCATTTGGAGATAGAGCTGCTCGAGTACTTCGTCGAGTCGACCACTGGCTTCACCGGCAGCAATCATATTAATCATGAGCTCTCCGAAATCTTTTTCGTAAGGACGCAAGGCATCGGCCAACGATTTCCCTTGCTCGACGTCAGCCTCTATTCTTTCAAGTAGTGTCCGTAGGTACTTTGTAGTTGCTTGTGCTTTTAACGTTTCAAGTGTCTTTGTTAGTGGGACACCGGCATGCATCATAATTTGCAACTGTTGTGTCAAAAATAGTACCTGCTTGGTGCTCAAGCTTTCCCATGGCATTTTTCGGGATCGTTTTTCCGTTGCAGGGGTCGCAGCAACCTCGTTGGTTTTTTCGTCTACGTAGGTTATTGCCATACTATTCTTGGGTTACCCTGAGCACCTCTTCTATGGTGGTTATACCAGCCTTTGCCTTAAGGAAGCCGTCCTCAAGGAGAGTTGTCATTCCTTGTTTTCTGGCAAGCTCTACGAGCTCTTCACGGCTCGCTTTTCGTAGAATAGCATCATTTACTTCTTTGCTGATATTTAATATTTCATAGACGCCAACGCGGCCGCGATAGCCGTCATCACCGCACTGTTTACAACCTTTACCTCGGTAAAAAAGTAGATCACCAAAAGATTTTGTTTTTTTCGCGACACTGCCATGACGAACCAATGCATTGAGAATCGCTCCTAGATCGAATTGTTTTTTAAGTTCATCTAGTGCTGCCTTGTCTAGCGTATAACTTGAAATGCAGAGGCTACAGATGCGACGGACCAATCGTTGCGCCATGACCATATTTGTAGTGGAGGCCACCAAGAATGGCGGGATGCCCATATCAAACAAGCGAGGTATTGCCGTGACGGCGTCATTGGTGTGCAGTGTAGAAAGGAGAAGGTGACCGGTCATTGCGGCATTGACGGCGATTTCAGCAGTTTCTAAATCTCGAATTTCTCCAACCATGATAATGTTTGGGTCTTGACGCAGTAACGCACGTAGGCCCATAGCGAAGGTATAACCTATTTTTGGGTTTACCTGACTTTGGTTAATGCCCTGCATACGGTACTCGATGGGATCTTCTACGGTAGAAATGTTAACCTCTGGTTTGTTCAGCACGTTAAGAACTGTGTAGAGTGTCGTCGTCTTTCCGGAACCTGTAGGGCCGGTAACCAGAATCATACCGTGCGGCTTCGTTATGTTTATCTGTAGCAGATCAAGCTCTTTGGGTTGTAGTCCGAGCTGAGCGAGAGTCAGTATTTGGCTACCTTCATCGAGAAGACGCAATACAATTTTTTCCCCATCAAATGTTGGCAAAACAGAAACACGAAACGCAACTCTGTATTCTTCCGTTTCAATCTTAAAACGACCATCCTGTGGGAGGCGATGTTCGTCTAGCTTCAGCGTAGAGAGTACCTTGATACGAGCAGTCACGCCGGGTTGGATTGTTTTGGGAAGGTTCATGACATTCTTCAAGACACCATCAATTCGATAGCGGACGTTAAGATCTTTTTCAGTGGGCTCAATGTGAATGTCCGACGCGCCTTCAAATATGGCGTACTCCAGAATCGTATCGACAACCCCAATAACGGGAAGATCTTCGGCAAGTTCTTTTAGGTCCTTATCAATCTTCTTCGAGCCAGCCTTGGTGGTAGATTTTTTCCCTGGTTTTGCTGATAGCTCACTAAACTCAGCCTGGAGACTTTTGTGGTACTGCTTCATTAGCTCTTGCCACTCGTCAGGAGTGGTCAAAGAGAGCTCTATCTTTTTGGCCGTTTTTTTGCGTAAAAACTCAACGGCCTGCAAATTTTCAGGGTCAGTGCTTACTACTTTGATGGTATCGTCACCTTCGGTATCGTAGGCAATGATTTGGTAGTGTTTGGCAAGTGGTTCTGGTACCAAGAAGAGAACGTCCTTTCTAATTGGCTTACCTCTAAGTTTTATAAAGGGAACACTGTATACGCCGGCAGCATTTTCGTAAAGGCTATCTTCAGAAATTAGGCGCTTACCGAGTAGGAAATTTTCCAACGGTTGTCTTTTAGCGTCTGCTTCGCCTTGGTACTTTTTAATATCTGGAGCAGAAAAAATGCCACTGGAATCAATAATTTTTACCAGCTGTTTGTCGGTAAACATAGTTTTACTATACCATTTTTTTTGACAGTACGGAAGAAAAACTGCCAAGTGCTAGCTTAAGGTAAGCGTAACGAGATAGACAATATAGAAGAGAACAAGAACGAACCCTTGGCCGCGTTGTAGACTACGACCATTACCTAGAACAAAGCTCATTAGTAGGACACTGGCCAACACCGCAACACCTACGTCACGGTTTAAGATCATAGTGTAGCTAATAGGATGAATAATGGCACTAAGCCCCAGAATCCAGAATACGTTGAAGATATTTGAACCGACGATGTTTCCTATAGCGATGTCAGTTTTTCGTTTGTGAGCAGCTACAATGGTTGTGGCAAGCTCGGGAAGCGATGTGCCGAGAGCTACCAAGGTAAGCCCAATAAAAGTTTGTGATAAGCCAAGCATAATCGCTATAGTTGTTGCACTATCAACTACGAGTTTACCACCGAGCGCCAGCCCCAGAATGCCAAGCGTAATGTACATAGTCGACCGCAAAACAGACGGAAGTCGCTCTTCTCGCAGATCGGTGGTAACAGGTTTACTTTTGCTAAATGAGTAACTTAAAAAGACGAGAAAGAACGCAAGCAGCACCAACCCGTCAATGCGGCTCAGGACCGAAACACCAGCGCCGTCAATAAGGGCGTCGTTGGCGAGCGCCGCCAAGACGAGCATAGCCAGTAGTGAAAAGGGGATTTCGCGCCAAACGGTGTTGCGGGTAACGCTGAGTGGTCGAATCATTCCGGCAACACCAAGAATAAGTAAGATGTTTGCAATATTGCTACCGATGATGTTTCCAATGGCAAGGGCAGATTCTCCTTGAAGGTTGGCAATGATGTTGACTACCAGTTCTGGTGCCGACGTACCAAAGGCAACAACAGTAAGGCCAACCACAAGAGGAGAAATATGTAAGCGCCTCGCTAAGGAAGAGGCTCCCTCGACAAGTACGTCTGCACCTTTAATCAAGAGCGCGAAACCGACAACGAGGAGTAGCAAAGTAAACATTAGACGTAACTATGCCGCTGTTTGCGGTAGGTTTCAAATATAATTCGCTTGTGGCTCGCCAGTGCTTTGCCCTCGCGAACGATGAATGCATTTGCTGCGACAAATGATGTTGTGTTCATAGCACGTTGTTTCATTGTAGCGGGCAGTTGCCAAAATGCAAACGATTCTGGTCTGACTGCTTGTTTCAATGGCGCGGTGTGGTAGGATGGTTCTATGATAAGATTACCGTACTTGGCGCAGATTGGCGTCTTTTTTCGTGACCGTACCAATCGCTATGCCTACGGGCTGAGCTTTGCCTTTTGTGCGCTCTCAGCCGCTGCTTTCTACCGCTTTTTACCAAGAGAAGATGCACTTTCATTGCATTACAACGTTTATTTTGGAATTGATTTTTTGGGCAGTTGGCAAACGGCAATGTTATTACCGGCTGCAGCACTGGCGTTGCTACTTATCAACATAACTCTCGGTGTTTTTGTTTGGCGTCGCGATAAAGTAACAAGCTACTTTTTGGCAACGGGAACAGTGGCGGTTATGCTTCTCGTTCTCGTTGCCAGCGTATTGACGGTGTACGTAAACTACTAGTCATGTCCACCGTTGCACTTTTTGCAATATTACGGATGCTTCTTTTAGCGGTGCTATCCTTCGCGCTTGCTATGGCATGGACGCCGTTTCTGACAAACCTCTTGTATCGGTTCAAGCTTAAAAAGAATGTGCGATCAAGCGGGGACACGCCAATTTTTTCTAAGCTGCACTTGCATAAGCAGGGTACTCCTACTATGGGGGGTATTTTGGTATGGCTAACAACCGCTTTTATCACTCTTTTTTTCTGGGCGCTTGCTGCTTTTTTTCCAGAACAATTTGGTGCGCTCAATTTTCTTACTAGAGCTGAAACGTGGTTGCCACTTGCTGTACTCTTAGCAGCAGCGTTGGTTGGCTTTGTCGATGACCTACTTAACGTTTGGGGAGTCGGCGCTAAGAGTGGAGGGTTAACGGTAAAACATCGTCTGTTCCTCTATGCCATTATCGCTGCAATCGGCGGATGGTGGTTTTACTTCAAACTAGGATGGGACACTATTCATATACCGCTTATGGGGGACATCACCATAGGCTGGTGGTACCTAGTAGTGTTTTTTATCGTTATCTTTTCAACTGCCTTTTCGGTTAACGAGGCTGACGGTTTGGATGGTCTTGCTGGTGGGGTGCTACTTATTATTCTTGCCGCCTATGCCGTCATAAGTTTCGCTCAAGACCGTTACGATCTCGCCGCATTTATTGCGGTGCTCGCCGGTGCATTACTGGCATTTCTCTGGTTCAACATCCATCCTGCACGTTTTTTCTTGGGCGATACCGGTGCGATGTCACTTGGTGTTGTGGTCGGCGTTTTGGCAATGCTAACAAACACGGCATTACTGCTTCCGCTTTTTGGACTTATTTTGGTCATCGATTCGGCATCGGTTATTGCGCAGACTGTTTCTAAAAAAGTGTTTAAACATAAACTTTTACTCTCCTCACCGTTTCATCATCATTTGGAAGCTATTGGCTGGACGGAGCCAAAAATTGTGATGCGCTTTTGGGTTATTACTGGAGTGGTTACTATGTTAGGGCTTGCCTTCTTTCTAATCGACCGGGTAACACTATGACTGAAAAAAGAATAAAGCTAGGTGTGCCGGACTATCGGTTTCTTGCGGCGGTTGGCATTTTACTTCTCTTCGGTTTACTAATGCTTACCTCGGCTAGCTCTCCGACCGCTATTAGTCGTTATGGGGATGCGTATTATTTCTTACAGCGACAGCTGGCAGTTGGCCTTACTCCTGGGCTGATTGGGTTTGCTTTTTTTTATTTTTTTGATTACAAAAAAATACGCCGTTTTGCCTTGCCGCTATTCTCGGTTTCGGTTTTTTTGTTGGCGGTTGTGCTCATTCCGGGTATCGGTCAAATCTACGGTGGCGCCCGTCGATGGATAGGCCTTGCTGGTATTACCTTTCAGCCAAGTGAACTAGCAAAGCTTGGACTCATTGTTTATCTGGCATCGTGGTTTGCCGCTAAGCAACAAAAGCTAGGTAGTTTACGTGAAGGATTTCTTCCTTTTATTGTATTGCTTGGTACCGTTCTTGGCTTAATTGTTCTTGAACCAGATCTGGGAACAACGATGGTAATTGCTATTGCTACTGTTGTTTTGTACTTTTTATCCGGTGCTCCACTTCGGCATTTTTTTCTTCTACTGGTTGCTGGCGTAGCTGCAGTAGGTGGGCTAATTGCACTTGCTCCGTACCGTTTTAACCGTTTGCTCATTTTCTTAAAGCCAGAACTAGATCCGCAAGGCATTGGCTACCACATTAATCAAGCTTTTTTGGCCATTGGTTCTGGTGGTTTTTGGGGGAGAGGCTACGGACATTCGCAAGCGAAGTTTCAGTACCTGCCTGAAGCAAGTGGTGATTCTATCTTTGCAGTCATTGGTGAAGAGCTTGGTTTTTTGCTCTCGGTTGCTTTTATCGGTTTACTGGTGTACGTGTTCATTCGAGGTTTTAAAATTGCAGAACACTCGCCAGATGATTTTGGCCGCTACCTAGGTGCTGGGATTATGCTCTGGCTACTGGTGCAATCAATCATTAACATTGGCGCCATGCTTGGCTTGTTGCCGCTTACCGGCCTCCCGTTGCCGTTTGTGAGCTACGGAGGAACAGCACTTGCCGTTTCTATGGCAGCCATTGGTATCGTTGCAAATATTTCACGCCAGTCGACAGTGGAGGTATGAAAAGGCGCTCTATTGTACTAGCGGGCGGAGGAACGCTCGGTTCAGTTACGTCACTTTTGGCACTTGTCGAATTAGCAAACAATAACAATCGAAATTATGATTTTGTATGGTTCGGTACGTGGCGCGGGCCAGAGCGCTTTATCGTTGCACCGTACCACTTACCCTATTACCGCATAGCGTCCGGGAAACTGCGACGGTACTGGAGCGCAAAAAATGTAACGGCTCCTTTATTTGTTTTTGTAGGTTTTTTACAAACCGTGGGTATATTTATTTTTGGTAGACCTTCGTTGGTAATTTCTGCTGGCGCTTACGTGGCCGTGCCGGTGGTTTGGGCAGCCTGGTGTTTCCGTATTCCAGTGCTACTTCACGAACAAGATAAACGCGATGGTCTAGCATTACAATTGGTAAGGTTTACAGCAACCGTTCGAACAAGCGTTTGGGCCAAAGAGGGGACAACCGCCATTGGTAATTTGATACCGCCATCGATTTACGAAGGTGACGTTGATAGAATTCGTAAGCACTACGCACTGCCAGCTGGTTTGCCGGTGGTGTTAGTCATAGGCGGCGGCACAGGCGCGCTGGCGATTAACAGCCTATTGCTGGCGGCGCTTCCGGAACTAACGAAACGCGTTTTTGTGCTGCATATAACTGGCAAAGGAAAGAAAGTTGACTCTGTGAAGGAAGATCGTTATCGGGCAATAGAGTTGGTCGTTGGTGAACTTCCTGATATGTATGCCGTTGCTTCTGTTGTCATCACCCGTGCCGGTATGGGTACCCTTTCTGGACTTGCGCAACTTCGCAAACCCGCTATTGTCATCCCTATGCCGCACTCCCACCAAGAAGAAAATGCATCATTTCTTGCCGCTAACCACGCCGCTGTGGTTATGCCACAAGCAGAGCTTACCGCCGATACGCTTAGGCGAGCCGTTTTTACACTGCTTGATAATGAGGGGGAGCGAGTGGCGCTAGGTGAAGCGCTGCATAAACTTATTAAAGACGGGACGAACGACTATTTAGCGCTGGTTGATAGCGAACTTGGACGCAAACCACTATGAGCTCGATGCCATTTCCAGATCCACCCGCACGGCTTCATTTTATTGGTATCAAGGGTGTTGGCATGACGGCACTCGCGGAAATTTTTTTGCGCCAAGGGTATAGTGTCAGTGGTTCAGACAGCGCGGAAACATTTCCAACTGACAGTGTGCTAAAGAGATTAAATATTTTGGTCGCTGAGACGTTCGATGTGGCGCACCTTACTATAAATACCGCAGCAGTCATTTACTCTACCGCCTACGACGACAGCAATGTTGAACGGCAAGCAGCTGACGAACTTGCTATACCACAGTGGAGCTATCCAGAGGCACTTGGCCTACTGATCGACGGGTACTCGAGATCGGTGGCGGTTGCCGGTTCGCACGGCAAGACAACGACGACAGCAATGCTTGCCTCTATTATGGAAACTGCCGGACTTGATCCGACGGCTGTTGTCGGTGCGCCGGTGCGCTCGTGGGGGAGTAATGCCAGAACTGGTCTTGGCGAATGGTTTGTGTTTGAGGCCGATGAATACCAGAATAAATTGCAGTACTATCATCCCCGAGTTGTCATTGTTACCAATATTGATTTTGATCATCCTGATTTTTTTAAGGACGCAGAGGCCTACCGAGAAGTTTTTTCAGCATTTGTTAAGCGAGTTCCAGAAGATGGCGTTGTCGTACTACCGGGAGACGACAAGAAAAGTATGTTGCTTAAAGAGGTGGTTAAAGCAACGGTTGTAACGTTTGGTCTTTCTAACGGTTGCGACTGGCAGGCAAAAAGTGTTTTGATCGACAACGGACAGACGACTTTTCAGGTTTATAAAAAAGGGGAATTTTATGGTAACTATCGTTTGCATCTTCCCGGTGAGCACTACGCACTTGATGCGCTTTCTGCCATTGTCGTTGCAGATGAGGCAGGTGTGAGCGTTGACATAAGCGCCAGATCGCTAGAGCAGTTTCACGGCACAGCCCGACGCTTCGAGCTCAGAGGTACCAGTAATGATAACATTATCATTGACGACTACGCACATCATCCGGCAGAAATTAGTGCGGTTATCAAAGCACTAAGAAGTGGGTACAAGGATAGAAAGTTGATAATTGTGTTTCAAGGTCATACCTACAGTAGAACTGCAGAGTTACTGGATAATTTTGCTGAAGCGTTGTCGAAAGCCGACGTGGTTATTCTGCCTCCCATCTACGCGTCAGCTCGGGAGAAAGAAAAAATAATTGACCACCACGCACTAGGTCAAGCGGTAGAAAAGAGACAACAGGCGAAAGTGGTCTGCGTTGATAGTTTTGAAGACGCAGTTGTTGCCGTAGGATCTGAAGCTGGGCCTGCGGTCGTAGTGACCATGGGGGCGGGTGATGTCTGGCAGGTTGCAGAAAAGTTACTATCGTAAGGTATGTCATTTTTAGAAAAACTATCATTGCCGGTAAAAGAAAGAGAGTTATTGGCTCGCCATTCATCACTGGGTGTTGGCGGGGTTGCTGATTACTACGTCGAAGCAAGAACGGTCCAGGAACTTTTGGCGGTGCTGGCGGCTGCAAAAGAAGCAGGACTTGCGTTTTTTATTCTTGGTGAGGGAAGTAACATTCTTTTTTCCGATGAGGGTTTTCGGGGGGTCGTTATCCGCTATGTTGCCCGCAATCTAACAGTTACCGAAAGTACCGCTACAGCAACAAAAGTGGTTGCCGAGGCAGCAGTGTCGTGGGATGCGTTTGTAGCTTTTTGTGTAGAGCGAGGGCTGGCTGGCGTCGAGTGTTTAAGCGGGATACCCGGAACGGTTGGTGCCGCGCCGGTTCAGAATATCGGTGCTTACGGCCAAGAGGTCAGCGCTAGTATTGAAACCGTTGAGGCGCTTGCTATAGAGGACGGCAAGGTGGTTAAATTTTCCGTGCCAGAGTGCGGATTTGGCTATCGAACCAGCAACTTTAAGAAGTGGAAAAATGGCTACGTCATACTTTCTGTCGCCTTTCTTCTTAAAAAAAATGCTACCGGATTTGTCGCCTATGAACAGCTTAAGAAATTTCTTGACGAGAAGAAACAAAAGCCAAGCTTAAGTGCTGTTCGTAATGCAGTACTGTCTTTGCGTAGAGCAAAGGCTATGCTTCTAAGTCCTGACGAACCGTTTAGTAAAAGTGTTGGTTCTTTTTTTACCAATCCCATTCTGGATAGCAATAGCGCGGACGCTCTAAATGAACAGCTTAAGGAAGCAGGACTAGAGCTCGTTACTTGGCCGGCAGGGGATTGCAAGGTAAAGCTATCCGCCGCCTGGCTCATCGAGCACGCAGGATTTAATCGGGGTTACCAACGAGGTTCAGTAGGCATTTCACCTAAGCAAGCATTGGCGCTAGTCAATCTTGGCAGCGCCTCATCGGCTGAGCTTGTTAGCTTAGCAAAAGATATACAAATGGCAGTTAAGAACAGGTTTGGGATACAGCTAGAAGCTGAAGCATATTTTGTTGGTTTTTCGTCGCCACCGCTTTAATTTTTACGTTGCTTTTGTCGAACATTTGTGGTATCGTTTCTGTGTATGAACATACACATAAAAGCAATAGATATTGAGCTAACTTCAGCGCTAGATACATACGTACAGCAAAAAATTGGAGCGCTAGTTAAATTTTATCCTGACGTACTCAGAATAGAGGTCGAGGTAGAGCGCACTACCCAGCATCACCAAAAAGGGGAAAAGCTTTTTCGAAGCGGTGCTAAAGTGGCAATACCAAAGCACACTTTTTTTGCTGAAGCCTACGCCGCTGATATGTATCGAGCGATTGATGTGTTACGTGATGAGTTAAAAAAAGAAATGAACCGCCTCAAAACAAAACGCCTCGACAAAAGTAGGGGAAAAGCGTAAAACTGCGGTGCAGGTGTAGTTGCGCTTTCCTCGCCAAACGGCGGGGACTTTACTTAGTAATCATACTATCGTGAGCTTTTTAACTAGTCTGTTAGGTAACCCAAACGAGCGGGCGCTAAAAAGCGTTCGTAAAACCGTTGAAGCCATTAACGGGTGGGAAGAGTCGATTCAAAAATTGAGTTCCGAAGAGCTTCGTCAACAGACGGAGGCGTTTCGCCGTCGTCTCAAAGAAGGGGAAACGATAGATGATTTATTGCCAGAAGCTTTTGCTGTCGTCCGTGAAGCGGCAAGGCGAACATTGAACCAGCGGCAGTTTGACGTTCAGCTGATGGGGGGAATAATTCTTCATCGCGGCACTATTGCTGAAATGAAAACCGGTGAAGGAAAAACGCTTACCGCTACCGCGCCACTGTACACCAATGCACTTAACGGCAAGGGGGCGCATCTTGTTACCGTCAACGACTATCTGGCGCGCTTCCAGTGCCAGTGGATGGGGGGCGTTTTTGATTCGCTGGGTATGACCGTTGGCAGTATTCAGCACGATGCTGCTTTCCGTTATGATCCTAAGACTCGAGAACTGCTCCCTGTAACGCGCAGAGAGGCATACGCTTGCGACATCACGTACGGCACTAACAACGAATTTGGGTTTGATTACCTACGGGACAATATGGTGTCTCGAGTAGAAGACCGAGTACAGCGAGACTTGGCTTATGCTATCGTTGACGAGGTCGATAGTATTCTTATTGACGAAGCGAGAACGCCACTTATCATTTCTGCTCCAGCGGAAGAGTCCAACGATCGTTACTACCAATTTGCCGAGCTTATCAGGCGACTAGAGCCAGAGGTTGACGATAACGTTGATGAAAAAATGCGCGCGGCTACGCTGACCGAGGCCGGTATCGCCAAACTTGAAAAGCTACTGAACGTTGAGAATATTTATGCTGCCGGAGGCATGGAAACGGTGCACCACATCGAGCAAGCACTTAAAGCTGAGCGCCTTTACAAGCGAGATCGTGATTACGTGGTAAAAGATGGCGAGGTAATTATTGTTGACGAGTTTACCGGTCGTCTTATGCAGGGGCGACGCTACTCCGAGGGACTTCACCAGGCAATAGAAGCAAAAGAAAACGTAAAAATTCAGCGGGAAAGCCAGACCCTTGCTACCATCACCTTCCAGAACTACTTCCGGCTCTACGAAAAACTGGCTGGTATGACCGGTACCGCAGAAACCGAAGCAGAAGAATTCCATAAGATTTACAAATTAGAAGTCGTTGTTGTCCCCACCAACCGCCCAATGGTTCGTAAGGACTTGTCTGACCGCATTTACAAAACAGAGCACGGAAAGTTTTTGGCGGTCGTTCGAGAGGTAAAAGAACGTTATGAAAAAGGACAGCCGGTTTTAATTGGTACTATTTCAATCGAAAAGAACGAGCGCCTCAGCCAGTTGCTATTAGAGTCTGGCGTGCCGCATCAAATGTTAAACGCTAAAAACCATGAACGAGAAGCAAGCATCATTGCCGAAGCCGGTCGTGTCGGGGCGGTTACCCTTGCGACCAATATGGCCGGTCGCGGTGTCGACATTATTCTTGGCGGTCCGCCACCAGAACTGGTTGACGGTAAACCAGTGGACGGTGAGGAATTTACAGCATGGCAGCAGGCGCACCAGCAGGCGCTTGATGCCGGAGGGCTTCACGTTATCGGCACCGAACGACACGAATCAAGACGTATCGATAACCAGCTGCGTGGACGTTCGGGGCGTCAGGGTGACCCCGGATCCTCACAGTTTTACGTTTCACTGGAGGATGACTTGATGCGCATTTTTAGCTCTGAGCGCATCAAGAATATGATGGAGCGACTAGGCGTTCCAGAAGATATGCCAATAGAAAACAATATGGTTTCAAAGGCGCTTGAATCAGCACAGCGACGGGTTGAGGGCCACAACTTTGATATTCGAAAACATTTGGTCGAGTACGACGACGTTATCAATAAGCATCGAGAAACGGTCTATCGTTTACGTCACCGCGTGCTCGACAACTTTAAAGCCAGTATGGAAAGTGCTGAAGATTTGTTAGAGCCGGAGATTATGAAAATGATTACCGAAGAAATTGAAACAGTGGTTGCTTTCCACACCCGCGCGGAAGAAACAGGGGATTGGGACAGTAAAGAAATTAGTCAGGTAATCAGAACGATTTATCCGGTATCTACGGAGGTGGAAACGGCCATTGCAGAACTTTCAAGTACTGCCGAAGAGCATACGCTTGTAGCGAAACGTGACGCACTTATTACGCGCATAATCGATGACGCTACAGCAGCGTACGGACGCTTGCGTGAACATGTGGCAGCAGCACTGCCGCAAGAGCAACGAGTTTTTCTGCTTGCTGAGCGTTCATTATTGCTTCGTGCTATTGATACGCTATGGATTGAACACCTCGAAGCGATGGATCATCTGCGCCAAGGAATCGGACTTCGCAGCTACGGTCAGCGAGACCCGCTTGTTGAGTACAAGCGAGAGGCGTTTAAGTTATTTACTGATCTCCTCGACCTCATTCGAAAACAGGTTGTTTACAGCATCTACAAAGTTGGTGTTGCGGTTGATGTTGCCCCCTCTATGATGGGTAGGCAGAATGTGACGTTCTCCGCACCCGCAAAGACGATGTCAGAGCGAACACCAGCAGTTTCGGTTCCGGAAGGCGGAAATGTTACGACAAGCACACAACAAATTCGTTCAGAAAAAATTGGACGCAACGAACCATGTCCATGCGGCTCAGGTAAGAAATATAAGAAGTGTCATGGGAAGTAGGAGTTTAGGGCGATGATGTTGTTATTAAAGGGCAGGGCATAGATAAAGCAGCAAGAAAAGCAACGCAAAATTTTCTTACGTAAATGAAAAAACTTTACAATCTCTGTATCGTTTATCAGCACGCAAACAGCTTACTTGGTTTAAAGAAGCGCAGGTTTGGCGCGGGAAAGTGGGATGGTTTTGGTGGCAAGGTAGAAACAGAAGAGACCATAGAAGAAGCGGCAAAGAGGGAGCTAGAAGAAGAGTCTGGAGTCGTTGCGCAGCAGATTGAAAAAGTTGGCATTCTCAATTTTACAACGAACAGTGGAGAACTCGTTCACGAAGTACACGTTTTAAAGTTGGTGCCTATGGTGGTAAAATAGTAGAGACCGAAGAAATGAAACCGAAGTGGTTTACCGTCGAGAACATTCCCTACGGGTCAATGTTTCCGGATGATCACCACCGGTACCCGCTACTCATTACAGGGAAAAGATTTACCGGAGACTTTCTTTTTGACAAAGAGGGGACGCTTCTTGATTTTTCACTACTAGAAAGGGAAGAACTATAACAAACGCTACCGAGTGACCGCACGGTAGCGTTAACTAGTAGGCTCACTTGCGCTCGTTCTCAGTTTTGCTACTATAAGTTTCGCTTACCCCGCAAGGGGATTTTTCTGTAGAAACAATCTGAAGAAACCAAATGTAAAGCTATTTAGGCCGCTTCGGCAACTTGGGGCACTGCTTGCAAAGCCCTTTGAGTGGCTCGGTGCCGGTATTGTCTTCATTTTTCGAGGACCGGGTGTTCTCTTGATGGGCGTACGCGTTACCTTCCGCACCCGCCGAGGACGAGTTCGGTGGACCTTCGTGGCAATCATCGTGCTTACTATTGTTGCGGGACTTTATAACTATCCTGTTTATTACAATAAGGCGGTAGATGCGGTAAATCCAAAATTAGCAGAACTCGGTGCTAAGCAGTATCCGACTGGTTTGGGTTGGGTTGGGGGAGTATTGAAGGCTGGCGTTCCGTACTTTGTCGATACGCCGTTTCGACTCGGCCTTGATCTTGTTGGCGGGACGCAGTTACTTTATGACGCGGATACCAGTAAAATTCCTGACAGTGATAAGGTCTCAGCGCTTGAGGGCGTCCGTGACGTCATTGAGCGGCGCGTGAACGCCTTTGGTGTTGCTGAGCCAGTGGTACAAACAGAACGCTCTGGGAACCAGTGGCGCGTATTGGTTGAACTTGCGGGTGTAGAGAACGTGGATGATGCCATTAAGCAGATCGGTGAGACGCCATTGCTAGAATTTAAAGAGCAGGATGAAAATGCGGTAGCTCCGACCATTACGCCAGCCCAGCAAAAACAGATTGATGACGGACAGGCGGCTGCCAAGCGTAAAGCCGAATCGGTTATTAAGCGCCTCAATGCCGGAGAAGATTTTGCAAAAATTGCGAAAGAGCTTTCTGATGATCCCGGCTCGAAAGACAATGGCGGTGACCTTGACTACATCACGAAAGCCAGCGTTGTGGCAGAATTCGGTGACGCACTCTTTAACCAACTCAAAGAAAATCAGATTACCCAAACGCCTATCAAAACCGCTTATGGGCATCATGTGATACAACGTCTTGACGAGAGAACCAACAGCGACGGGGTTCAAGAGGTTCACGCTCGTCATATTCTTATCAGTGCTCCGTCGGCCCGAGATTTTTTGCCAAATGACCCAAACGCTGGCTGGAAGAACACTCAGTTATCAGGTAAGCAGCTTGATAAAGCAACGGTCGTTTTTGCCCAGCAGACAAACCAGCCGCAGGTGCAGCTACGCTTTAACGCAGAAGGATCGAAACTTTTTGAAGAAATTACGCAGCGTGATATTGGTAAACCGGTTGGTATTTTCCTTGATGGTCAGCCGATTAGTGTCCCAACAGTCCAACAGGCAATTGTTGGTGGCGAGGCGGTTATTACTGGAAGCTTCACTATTGACGAGGCAAAACTGTTAGCACAGCGTTTGAATGCCGGTGCATTGCCAGTACCAATCGCACTTGTTTCGCAGCAAACCATCGGGGCTAAGCTTGGCGCCGTTGCAGTTCAGCAGAGTTTAGAAGCGGCGTTTATCGGGTTTCTTCTAGTTGCACTGTTTATGATTCTTTACTATCGCTTGCCGGGTCTTTTGTCGGTGTTTGCTTTGCTGGTGTACGCCAGCATTGCCCTAGCGCTTTTCAAGTTTTGGCCAGTAACGTTGACGCTTGCAGGAGTAACTGGGTTTATTCTCTCTATTGGTATGGCAGTGGACGCCAACGTGCTTATTTTTGAACGCCTTAGGGAAGAGCTTGCTGAGGCAAGGCCGCTACAATCAGCTATCGAAGTTGGTTTCCAGCGTGCTTGGACGTCCATTCGCGATTCAAATGTATCCTCGCTTCTTACCTGTACGATTCTTTACTGGTTTGGAACCAGCGTTGTTCGTGGGTTTGCGTTGACGCTCGCTCTTGGTATTTTGGTAAGTATGTTTAGCGCGATTATCGTTACTCGTACATTCTTAAGGCTTGTGGTGGCTAACGGTACAAGTAAACGACTGTGGCTTTATGGCGTGGCGCGAAAAAATAATTCGACCGAAGTATGAGACGTACAAATATAAATATTGTTGGTTATCGCAGAATTGCCTACCTCTTTTCGGGTACCTTGGTGCTACTGTGCGCGCTGGCTATTTTACTTCCAGGGTGGGGACTCAAATACGGTATTGATTTTACTGGGGGATCGTTAATGGAAATTACCTTTGCTGGTAATCGTCCAGCGATAGCGGACATTTCAGCGGCGGTACTAGAAACTATTGGAACCGTAGACATTACTCCCATTGGTACCAATGGGGCAACTCTGCGAATAGGCGCCAAAGAAGGTAAGGCGTTAAGCGAAGAGGATCACGCGACCTTACTCGCAGCATTAGAGAAAACATTTGGCGGAGAGAAAGGGGATAGTATTAGCGAAGAGCGTTTTACCGCCATCGGTCCTACTATTGGAGCTGAGCTACGACAAAAATCAATTTTTGCATTGAGTGCTGTTTTGGGGGCAATCATTCTGTATATCGCTTGGGCGTTCAGAAAGGTTTCTCGTCCGGTACCCTCATGGCAGTTTGGAACGGCGGCCATTATCGCTCTCTTTCACGACACCATTATTACGGTTGGTATTTTTTCTATTCTTGGACACTACCTTGGTGTTGAAGTAAACGTGCTTTTCATTACTGCACTACTGACCTTACTTGGATTTTCGGTTCACGATACCATTGTTGTATTTGATCGTATTAGAGAGAACTTGCATCGCGCCACTGATTCTTTTTCCCGAGTTGTAAACCGGAGCTTAAACGAAACAATGGGTCGATCGATAAACACTTCGTTTACGACATTGCTCGTGCTTATTTTTACTTTGGTCTTTGGTGGAGAAAGTATTCACTATTTCGTACTAGCACTTACCATTGGTATTTTCGTTGGTACCTACAGTTCAATTTTTATAGCTTCGCCACTTTTGATTAGCTGGTATAGCTGGAAAGAAAAGCGACGAATCGCACGTTACTAATTTTACAAGTTTAGAGATGTAGGAAGCGAAGCTAGACTGCGTCGCTTTGACGTTGACAGATTATTCGTTTTATGCTATTATAATTTTATCGGAAATTTAAAATAGCACATAAAATAAGATAGTATTTTTGATCTTTTGTATTAGCCCATAAAATCATGTCAGAGTATAGTATTTTAGATAAATTAATTGCCCAGCGACACGCAGAAGAAATACGTACGTTTGACCCTGTCGCGGTAGTGAATCATCTGCTTAGCACCCTAGCGGACCGCGAGGCCGATGTTGTTCGTCGCAGATTTGCAATTCCAGAAGGGGGTCAAACAGAAACGCTGGAAGAGATTGGAGATCAGTTATCGGTTACCAGAGAACGTATCCGTCAAATTGCTAAATCTTCTGTAGACAAATTGCGGGCGCTCTCCGCAAAGAACGAGGAGCTAAAGTTGTTCATCAGAACAACAGAATACCTGTTGCGTAGTTACGGAGGCGCGTTAGAGGCAGTTTTTTTTATAGATCAGCTCCTGGATTACTCGCAAGGAAGGATCGGTGACGAAAAACATGAAGCTTCGACAAAAGCCTGCCTACATTTTTTGCTCGACCATTTACTTGATGGTTTTGTTGAATACCGGGAAGACGATGTTTGTCTTCGCCCAATTTATGTTTTAACTGGCGTTGATACAGCATTACTAAAGGGAGCAGTAGAATCGTTTGTGGAAGCAATAAAAACGGTAGGATACCCGATAGAGCGTGGCGATCTTCTACAACGCTTTCGGCAACAACCTTTTTACCTTGAGCGCCGTCAACAACTAGTGGCTGAACCAGTACATATTGCAAGAGAGTTTATTGGCTCTCCGGGTACAAATGACCCACCAACTACCGAGGAAGAAAATCGCGTCCTGACCGCCTATTTATCAGCAGCTGGTGAGCTTGCGCAGAATATTTTTGGAGAGTGGGGGATGCGTTCTTGGCAAACCATTCATCCGCGACGAATGAATGATAAAATTTATTTAATTCTTCGGCATCACGGAAAGCCCTTACATTTTAATGTGATTACCGAAAAAATTAATTCGATGCATTTTGATTCGAAAGTTGCCAAGGCGCCATCGGTTCATAACGAACTCATTTTAGACAAACGGTTTGTTCTTGTTGGCCGTGGGCTTTACGCGCTTAGAGAGTGGGGATACCAGCCAGGTACCGTAGTTGATGTTGTTCGTGAGTTGCTTCAAAAAGAGGGCAGTATGAAGCGAGAGCAGATAGTACGCGCCGTACTTGAACGACGAATGGTAAAGAAACAGACAATTCATTTGGCGCTTCTCAATTCTACAATGTTTACGAAAGACAAAGAAGGTAATTACCATCTTGTTCAGCAAGCCTAATCTATGGACGTTGCAACACCGTCACGTTTTGCTGAGTTACTGCATGCAGCCATATACGGCGCTTCTCCGCTCATTGCTAGCTGGGAACTTTTTTTCTATTTGGTGATTCACGGTGGGTGGATTATTTTTGTTATTGCTTTTGTGCGGCTCGGATGGTTTTTTTGGATGCGCTACATTAAGAGAGAGTACCAAAGACAAAAGTGTCATTGGGTACTTCTGGCGATAGATGTGCCACGAGATAACGTGCAATCACCAAAAGCAGTTGAAAATATTTTTGCTCATCTTGCTGGTGCACATGGCACAAAAACAATGCTGGAAAAATATTGGTATGGTGCCGTGCAGGAGTCCTTCTCTTTAGAAATTGTAAGTATTGAAGGATACGTTCAGTTTTTGATTAGAACGGTTGACAAGTTCCGAGACTTAGTGGAAGCGGCGGTGTATAGTCAGTATCCAGACGCTCAAATTACTGAAGTAGAAGATTATGTGGAGGGGTATCCGACGGTGTATCCCGACGAGCGCTATGATATGTACGGTACAGAGGTCGTTTATGTAGAGAATGAGGCGCTACCTATTCGTACCTACGTAGAGTTTGAGCACATAATGAGTAAAGAGATGAAAGACCCGATGAACGCTGTTATAGAAACAATGGGTAAACTTGGTCCGGGTGAACAGCTGTGGCTACAGATTATTATTTTGCCTATAACAAACTCGTGGAAGAAAGAAGTGATTCATAAAATTAAGGATACTATGGGTCACGCAAAGGAGACGGGCTCGCTACTGTCTAGCATCGCAGGAGAAATTCAAAAGTTTGGGCAGTCCGCGTCGAATCAATTTGGTGGTGGTTCGGGTGTACTCGAAGAGGGGCATCAGGAGAAAGGCTCACTTGGCGGGTTATTGCTACTTTCGCCCTACGACAGGGATCGTATTGAGGCGATGTCAATGAAGGTCAAAAAGATAGGCTACGAAACAAAAATTCGATTTGTTTATATTGCCACCAAAGAACGGTTTAATGTACAGCATGGACGTGAGGCGTTCATTGGCGCCATTAAGCAATTTAACACCGAAAACTTAAATTCTCTTAAGCCTGACACAAAACACGTCGGCGTTCATGCTAACTACTTTTTTACCGATTGGCGAAAAAATTTGAAGCGCAGAAAACTGATGCATCGATACAAAGAGCGTGAGTTTGAGTTTGGCCGAGAACCGTATGTTATGAATATCGAAGAGTTGGCCACACTTTGGCATTTTCCAATGATGACTGAAACGACCCCCATTAGAGCAGCAGTTCAAAAGACGGACTTTAAGCACACCTCCCCACCAGTTACTTTGCCCTACGCGAGCGAAATTGGCACTAATTACCCCAGTGAGACGAAGCGGCAGGAAGGAGAGGTAAATCCAAAACCACCCGCAGATTTACCGACAGCTTAGAAGGTTATGCTAAACACAAACAACCAAGATATAACTTTTTTTGCTGAAACGAACTACCGAGATAAGTGCCGCCTTTTTGGTATTCGACGGGATGATCGGCGTCGCCACATGTACATTATCGGTAAAACCGGTATGGGCAAGTCTGAACTTTTGAAGCAGATGGTGTATTCAGACATTATGGCGGGTAACGGCATTGCGGTTATTGATCCGCACGGTGAGCTGGCCGAAGCTACACTACCGCTCATACCTTCAAATAGGGTAAATGACGTGGTGTATTTCAACCCCGCAGATTTAAATTTTCCCATCGCTTTTAATATTTTAGAATCTGTTAATCCCGAAGTGCGGCATCTTATCGCTTCTGGACTGGTAGGTGTGTTTAAAAAGATTTGGGCAGATTCTTGGGGACCGCGACTTGAGTACGTGCTTCGGAATGCCATTCTCGCCTTACTCGATTATCCAGGATCAACATTACTTGGTGTACTGCGCATTTTGACGGACAAAGCGTACCGTAAACGCGTCATTGAAAAAATTCAGGATCCAGTCGTGAGAAGTTTTTGGGTAGACGAATATTCAAAGTATCCAGATCGTTTTCAGGCGGAAGCTATTGCGCCAATTCAGAATAAAGTTGGGCAGTTTTTGTCCAATGCTCTCATTCGCAATGTTGTGGGACAGGTAAAGTCTTCTATTGATATTCGTGACATCATGGATAATCAAAAAATTCTTATTTTGAATTTATCAAAAGGAAGAATTGGAGAAGATACTTCTGCTCTACTGGGAGCAATGATGATTACGCAAATTCAATTGGCAGCTATGGGTCGTATTGATACGCCAGAAGAAGAGCGAAAAGATTTTTATCTTTATGTCGACGAATTTCAAAACTTTGCCACCGAGTCGTTTGCAAATATTTTGTCAGAGGCCCGTAAGTACCGCCTCAACCTTATTATCGCACATCAGTACGTCGAACAGTTAGACGAGGAAGTGCAGGCTGCCGTTTTTGGTAACGTTGGTACGATTGTATGCTTTCGTGTAGGCGCTACTGACGCGGAGTTGTTGGTTAAAGAGTTTAGCCCTTATTTCACTGAAGAAGATTTGGTTAACCTAGCAAAGTGGCAGATTTACCTTAAGTTAATGATTGATGGCGTTGCCTCAACGCCATTTTCCGCAAATACGCTTAAGCCGGTAGCGAATAATTACGGTAATCGTGAAAAAGTTATTCGTGTGTCTAGAGAGCGGTACGCAAAAGAGCGAGAAATTATCGAAGACAAGATTTCGCGCTGGGCAAGTACCCTCGAACAAGAAGCCGTAGATTTGCACAAAGCTGCCAGTTCCGCGCCTCCGAGAACAGAACGATCTAGAAGTGCGCAAGTTGTTACTAGCCACAAAACAGCAGTGCCAAAGACGGCAACTCAGTCTGAGGCGAAACAGTTATTAGCCAGCGAACCAGTAAAGAACGTGTTAAGCTATGATGCGGTTTGTAATGAGTGCGGTAAGCCTACTAAGCTGTCTTTTAAGCCAGATGGAAAACGCCCTGTTTACTGCAAAGAGTGCCTCAGTCGCATACGCAGTGAGCGAGCGAAAGGCAGACAGGGTGCGGTTCCAGCAAGTAAACCAGCCGTCGTAAAAGAGAAAATACCTCTGGTGATCAATAACGTAGTTGCAATAGAAAATAAAAGTGACGATGAGGTTAAACAAAAAGAAGCTGAACCATTTGTAGAAAAAAAGCAAGGCGATGAGCATCTGAAAAGTGCAAGAGAAACAAATGAACAAAATACCTCAAAGGGAAGTATCGTGCAACCAGGCCAAACGATTACGTTAAGTTAGCAATGAAGTACGAGTCTGATTACGTAGCAAAAAAGAGCGAGAAGATTCATTTAAAAGAAGACACGCTTTTTTCGCGTAAAAATGTGCAACCATCGATTGTCTGGGGCGCATTTGCTACTTTTGCGGCATTTACTATTGAGCAAAAGATTCATCATGGCCGATCGCTTATAATGGTGTTTGCTGTTTTTTTTCTTGTATTTTTTGTGTCTGTGCTGCGATATGCCGATAGAATCTAGAAGCATGGTAGTATAGAGTTTAACTTAGCTGGCGAGGCTGTAAATGCATAAGAAGAAAAAAGTTTATGTAGGACTTTCTGGTGGTGTTGATTCGGCTACCGCAGCTTTTTTGTTGCAGCAAAAAGGGTACGACGTAACAGGCGTTTATTTAAAATGTTGGGAAGGATTACAGACAGATTCGGGATTGCAATTTAACGACAGTTGCAGCTGGCGAAAAGAGAGGCGGGACGCTCTGGCAGTTGCTGCCATGCTACGTATACCTTTTAAAACGTATGACTTCGTCGAAGAATATCAGCGTGCAGTAGTGGATAATTTTTTCCAAGAGTACGCAGCTGGAAGAACACCAAATCCTGATGTGTTATGCAATCGTATTATCAAGTTTGACTCTTTTTTAAAGCGTGCCCTTTATGAAGGAGCCGACGCAATAGCGACGGGCCACTATGCGCGAGTCGAGCAGCACCAATCAGGAGCACAACTTTTAGCTGGTGTCGATTCCACAAAAGATCAATCGTACTTCTTATGGGCACTTACACAATTTGCGTTGGCCCACAGTTTTTTCCCTGTTGGCGAACTCAAGAAAGCGCAAGTTCGTAAGCTCGCTTTGCAAATAAACCTTCCTAATGCACAAAAGCCCGATTCTCAGGGTATTTGCTTTATTGGTAAAGTGCCGCTGGAAACATTTCTACAGACGAGGATACCCCAAAAAGATGGCAAAGTTATTACTGCGAGTGGGGAAGTAGTGGGTGGGCATAAAGGTGCAGCGTTGTATACAATCGGTCAGCGTCATGGTCTTGCCCTTAATGCAAAACTACCGTATTACGTTGCCGGAACAGATATTGAGAATAATGTAGTAACAGTAGCTGAGGGAAATAGTGATAAGGTGCTGTATAGAAAAATGGTACGTATTGAAAAAGAGCATTGGATAAACGAATCACCAAAAATTGGAATGAAGTACAGTGCGCGTATACGTTATCGCCAACCATTGCAAAAAGTGGAGTGCATTGCGCATGAAGAGACGGGCTGTCGTTTTCGCTTTACTGAACCACAACGTGCTGTAGCGCCAGGCCAATCACTTGTTGTGTACGATAAAGATAGGGTCGTTGGGGGGGGTATCATTGCAGCGGACTAAAGCAGTCCTGTGTCGCGGCGAAGGTGTGTTATCTCTTCAGCGGACAGATAGCGCCAGCGGCCAACCGTTAGGTTGCCCAGAGAGAGTGAAAGCACTCTGGTTCTGCGTAGATTTATTACGTTATATCCAACATACTCACACATCCTTCTAATTTGTCTATTTTTACCCTCTCTGATAGCGATACTGAATCCGCGGTCGGTAAGTCGCCGTACTTTAGCTGGTAAAGTTAGTTTATCGCGTAAACGAATACCGTGTCGCAGTACATCAAGTTTGTCCTCAGTAAGTGTTTTATCGACCTCAACCACATACTCCTTTTCGTGCTCAAAGCGAGGATGGGTTAGTCGGTTCGTGAGCTCGCCGTCATTAGTCAGTAGTAGTAATCCAGAGGACAACACATCGAGACGCCCAACAGGAAAAAGTCTTTGGGTCGAAGGGACAAGATCGAGTACATTGTCGGACATACGTCGATCAGTCGTGGTAATATAGCCGATTGGTTTATTAAGCATGAGATAGAGCAACGCAGCCGGGGCAGAAATGGTCATCCCATTGACCGTAACCGTATCGGCATCAGTGACAGTCGCACCAGGGGTTACAGGCGTTCCATTTACGGTTACTAAACCTCGAGCAATCAATTCGTCTGCTTGTCGGCGCGACCATTGACTTCGAGCCGCTATAAATTTATTAATTCGTTCTGGCATGCTTTTAGTATACAATGTTTTTTACCCATCTTGTCAGGGTAAAGAATTGTCAATATACTAGCAATACTATGACAGCAAACGAAATCAGAAAAAAATATCTTTCCTATTTTGCTGATTTGGAGCATCGAGTTATTGCTTCTGGGTTACTCATCCCAGACAACGACCCTACCACACTATTTACCGGTTCGGGAATGCAGGTGTTAATACCGTATCTTCTTGGAGAGCAGCATCCGGAAGGGAAGCGGTTGGCTGATTCGCAAAAATGTTTTCGCGCGGAAGATATGGAGGAGGTGGGGGACAATCGTCACACCACTTTTTTTGAAATGCTCGGCAACTGGTCACTTGGAGACTATTTTAAAGCTGAACAACTTCCATGGTGCTTTGTTTTTTTGACAGAGAAGCTTGGCATAGATCCGAAGCATCTCTATGTTACTGTGTTTTCCGGCAGTGAAGAAAATAGTATTCCGCGAGACGACGAGTCTGTTGCTCTATGGAAAAGCCTTTTTAAAGAAAAAGGAATCGACGCGAAAGATGTCGTTATTGGTTCCATTGAGGAAGGTTCTCGCAATGGCATGAAAGGGGGAAGAATTTTTTATTACGATGCGTCAAAAAATTGGTGGAGCAGAGTTGGGTTGCCTGACAAAATGCCAGAGGGTGAACCCGGAGGACCTGATAGTGAAATCTTTTACGAATTTACTGAAATCAAACACGATCCTGCCTATGGAGCGTTTTGTCATCCAAATTGCGACTGTGGCCGTTTTATGGAGATTGGCAATTCGGTTTTTATGGAATACCAAAGAACAAAAACCGGGTTTGATCCGCTTCCGCAAAGAAATGTCGATTTTGGAGGTGGGCTAGAACGATTGACCGCGGCTGCTAACAATAATCCCGATGTGTTTTCGACCGTTGAAGGTTTGCACTTCACTGTTCAACAGATAGAACAGCTATCGGGGCAATCTTACGCTAACTGTGCCCCTGCGCTCAAGTGGTCCTTTCGGGTAATTGCCGATCATATTCGCGCAAGCGTTTTTTTGATAGGCGATGGTGCGGAACCGTCCAATAAAGAGCAAGGATATGTGGTTCGACGTCTCTTGCGGCGCGTGGTGCGACACGCGGACATGTTGGCAATGGAGCCTAACACCTTACATCGATTGGTAAGGCCGGTTGTGCAAGCGTATGAAGAAGTTTATCCGTACTTGGTTAAGCGCCAGCAGCTAATAGCTGAAGCTATCGGCGCGGAAGAACAAAAGTTTCGCCAGACTTTGGTTCGAGGTGAGCGGGAGCTGCGTAAAATTGTGAACGACACTATTTTAACTGCAGGAAAGCGGTTAACTGGTCGTGATTTGTTTACAATGTATGCGACCTATGGTTTTCCAGTAGAGTTAAGTTTAGAAGAAGTAGAACGTGTTATTTTACCGGAATTAGGGCTTGAAAATGCCGAAAATTTTTTTGACAGAGAGAAAATACTTGAAGAGTTTAAGCAAGAATTCGAGCAGCATCAGCTACTCTCTAAAGGCGGGGAGATAAAAAAATTTCATGGCGGACTTGCTGACGATTCATGGGAATGCACTCGTTTGCATACTGCTACTCACCTTTTGCACGAGTCACTTCGTAGAGTACTTGGTAAGCACGTATTCCAAAAAGGCTCAAACATAACTCGCGATAGACTTCGATTTGATTTTTCGCACAATGAAAAAGTAACGTCAGAGCAGCTCGAAGCAATAGAACGTGAAGTAAACGGTGCCGTTGAAGCTGATTTGCCTGTTTCATGGAAAGAAATGACCTTTGCCGAGGCGGAGAAACTCGGCGCTTTGGGGTTGTTTGAAGATCGTTACGGAGAAAAAGTGAAGGTGTACACAGTTGGCGATTTTAGTAAAGAAGTATGTGGCGGTCCTCATGTGGCGCACACAGCGCAAGTGGGGAAGGTAAAGATTAAGAAAGAGGAAGCGGTTTCGCGAGGAATTCGTAGAATTAGAGCTACGGTATCGTAGTTTAGTTTTACAATGTTGTTTGTGCGTTGGCATCGCGTTGCTTGGTGGTTTATTGGAGGTTCAATAGTACTGCTTAGTTGTGTATTGTTTGTTTTTTTTATTCCAAAAGCAAGCGTTACTGTGAGCGTAAGCGGAGAACCCGCCAGAACAACTATGAACGTAGTTTTGGATCCCAGTATTGACCATTCTCTACCTGCGCTCGCTACCATTCCTGCTGAGCAAGTAGAGGTGCAACCAAACGATCAAATTTTCCCCCTTCTGGTAAGGACTGATGACGCCCAAGATCACTTTGTGGTTTCAGATCCTCTTCTCACCACTGGGGTTGCCTTTAAAAAGGACGATTTATTGAATCTTGAGAATGATGAACTTAAGAGATTGTTAGCCACCAATACCGTCTTAGACAAAGCAAGCATAGAGGTACGCGTTACCAAGGCAGTAGCAGATAGTGGTGACGTTTTGCGGATGAATACTTCCGTCTCGGGGCTGGCAATACCCGTCTATGATTTTGGCAGCATGGCTAAAATGGTGGCCGCAAAAAAACCAATAGTATTAGTTCAAAAATTGATGCTTCTGCGCGGCATTACCGATGTAAAGATTTCAGTTTGGCCATCCTTTTGGCCATGGTTGCCATACCGCTCAGAATCATTCAATTTTACCCTTGACATTCTTTAGCTGGCAATGTATTCTATTCGACACTGCAGACAAGTTGCAGAAACAAAGGAATTACGACCTATTGATGGGTTTTTCCTTAGAAATTCTAGGCTTTTTTAGTTTACTCAGAATCTGAAATTTGCTAAGAATTTTTATTTTTTGTCTTGGTAGTTATTGCCGACTAACAGAAGGTACGTATAGGCGAATTAAACGCAGAGGATACAACTTCCGCCCCGAACTCCAAGGATTTCCTAGAGGTTGACGGGCAGGTTGCCGAGCTATTGCCGGCGGCTACTTTCCGAGTGAAGCTCGACAATGGTCCTGCAGTGCTTGCTCACCTGTCAGGAAAAATGAGGAAATTTAGAATACGCATTGTTCCAGGGGATCGAGTGCGCATGGAAATGACCCCCTACGATCTTACTAAGGGTCGAATTACTTACCGATACTAATTTGATTCAATGAAAGTTAGAGCGTCTGTAAAGAAAATTTGTATTCAGTGTCGAGTGATTCGTCGCAAAGGAAAGTTGCGAGTGATTTGTCGTACGCCAAAGCATAAACAGCGTCAAGGATAATAATTTATGGCAAGAATTGCTGGTGTTACTATACCTAACGAAAAGCGCATTGAAGTTGCGCTTACCTACATTTATGGCATTGGACTATCGGTGTCCAAAAAGATTTTGTCTGAGACAAAAATTAACGTGGATACCAGAACAAAGGATTTGCTTGATGATCAGGTTGCCTTGTTGCGCGAGTACATAGAAAAGAAGCTTCGCGTAGAAGGAGATTTACGCAGAGAGGTCATCGGAAATATAATGAGAATTAAAGATATTGGTTCCTATCGCGGCAGTAGACACGCAAAGCATCTTCCGGCTCGCGGGCAGAGAACTAAGACCAACACCCGTACGGTGCGAGGTAACGTGCGCAGAACTATGGGTAGCGGTAAGAGAACACTTGCTAAGACCTAAACACTATGGCTGAAGAAACAACAACAATTCCTTTTACGGAAGCCAACACAGCTGAGACCGATGCCAGTAAGCCGACTAAGGCTGTCCGCGGAAAGCGCGGAAAGAAAGCTCGTCAGGTTAGCCAAGGCGAAGCTCATATTCAGGCAACCTACAACAATACCGTGGTTACCTTGACTGATCTTAACGGTAACGTGATTAGCTGGTCTAGCGCTGGCCGCGTAGGTTTCAGGGGACCAAAAAAATCTACACCGTACGCCGCAGGCGTCATTGTACGAGATGCGGTCGAGCGTAGTAAGGCATATGGGCTGCAAGAGGTTAGCGTTTACGTCAAAGGGGTAGGATCTGGACGAGAAGCAGCAATTCGGGCGTTGCACGCAAATAATATTGCGGTTTCTACTATTAGAGATATTACGCCTATTCCTCATAATGGCTGCCGTAGGCCACGTGCGCGGCGCGTTTAATACTTACTATGGGTAAATTACTTGGACCAAAGCATAGAATGTGTCGGCGTGTCGGTGAGCGAGTATGCACTAGCGACAAGTGTCCTGCCGTAAAGCGGCAGCAGCCACCAGGGGTGCATGGGACGAAGGGGTATCGGCGACTCACAGAATTTGGTACGCAGATGCGAGAAAAGCAGAAGACGAAATACCTTTACGGGGTTATGGAGAAGCAGTTCAGTGGTTACTACGAAAAAGCGGCAAGCAAGAGTGGCAACACGGCAGAGTTTTTCTTGCAACTGCTTGAGCGTAGATTGGACAACGTCATTTTCCGTATGGGATTTGCCAGAACGAGAGCACAGGCAAGGCAGCTTGTTGGGCACGGTTTTGTTTTGATCAATGGCAAGCGAGTGACTATTCCATCCTATCAGGTTAGGGCTGGTGAGGTTATTACTCTTAAACCGTCGGTAAAAGGTAGTGCGTTGTGGAAGAGCATCTCTGCAGGGCGTCAGGGGACGACCGCCACTTCTTGGCTATCCGTTGATGAAAAGGCTCTAGAAGGTAAGGTAACGGGCTTCCCCGCCCATGATGACTTTCCACCAAACATTAATATGACGCTCGTCGTCGAGTTCTATTCTCGCTAATTTTTTATACGTATGTTGGACATCAACCTTCCTTCAGTTGTTACTTTTGAAGCCGGCGAAACAAGCACAGGCGGTCGTTTAATAGTAGAGCCGCTTTATCCTGGGTATGGTACGACGGTTGGCAACGCCTTGCGCAGGGTGCTGCTTTCGTCACTGCCGGGTGCAGCAGTTACGGCCGTGAAAATTGCCGGTGCGCCGCATGAATTTGCGGCGTTACCAAAAGTTGCAGAAGATATGCTGCAAATTATAATGAACCTCAAAGAGCTACGTATGCGAGTTTTTAGCGATGAACCAATTAAGTTGCATCTAGCTGCCAAGGGAGAAAAAGCAGTGACGGCAAAAGATATTGATAAAAATAGCGACGTAGAAATTGTTAATCCGGAATTAACCATTGCTACGCTTACGGCTAAAGATGCTGCAATTGAAATGGATATTTGGGTAGCCAAGGGGCGAGGATATCAAATGACAGAAACAGGCGATGCGGCTGGTAGAGAAATTGGTACGATTGCCGTAGATTCTTTCTTCTCCCCAGTACGCAGAGTTTCTTTTATTGTAGAGAGCGCACGAGTAGGACAGATGATCAACTACGACCGATTGCTTATGAACATTGAGACGGATGCAACGTTGACGCCAGAAGAGGCGGTAAAGGACGCCACGAAAGTTCTAGTTGCTCAATTTGCCGCTGTTGGTAAGGTGAACGAAATGGAGGTTGAAACGCTGGTAGCTGATACTGATACAGAAGAAGAGGTGCAGGAAGTTAGCGAAACGGTCAGCGAAGAAACTTCAGAAAAGGAGGAGGCATTGGAGAAAAAGAACGTAAAGAAAGCTACTAAAGAGTAAGCGATATGCGTCATCGTCAAAAAACCAAGACACTTGATAGAAAAAAAGCACCACGAGAGCTCATGCTTCGTAATCTGGTGTCCAGCATTATTCTCTACGAGAAAGTGACGACGACACTTGCTAAGGCGAAAGCGGTTCGGGGGATGGTTGATACCGTAATTACTATTGCCAAGAAGAATGATGTAACTGCACGTCGACGTTTGTTGCAGACGTTGCCGGTAAAAAATGCGGTAACTAAGGCATTGGAAGATCTCGGACCACGATACGCAAAGCGAGACAGCGGCTATACCAGAATAACTAAAACAGGTAGTCGGCAGGGTGACGGTGCGTCTACTGCTACGATTGAACTAGTATAACGATATGGCAGATACGAAGAAAAAAGTACTTACGATTGACGCCAACGGTAAGAGCATTGGTAGAATTGCTACCGAGGCGGTGAAGCGATTGCAAGGAAAGCATATGCCGAATTGGGCCCCTAACACCGATAGCGGTCAACCAGTTGAGGTGGTGAATATTGCAGCAGCGAAGATTATTGGTGAAAAAATGAAGCAGAAGAAGTATTACCACTACAGCGGTTATCCTGGAGGACTCAAAACTAAACCTATGCGTGAAATTTGGGAAAAAGATCCAGCGGAAGTACTGCGTAGAGCCGTGTGGCAGATGCTTCCAAAAACAAAACTACGCAGGGCGCAATTTTTCCGCTTGAAGATTAACTAGCTACTATGCCAACAACTTCTACCAAAACTGCAAAAAAACCACTAAGTAAACCGGTAAACAAGGCGACAGTCAAAGAACCTCGTAATTTTATACAAACCGTTGGTCGACGAAAAAGTGCCGTAGCGAGAGTTCGACTGCATCTTAAAGGTAAAGGTGTTATTACCGTAAATGGTAAGAAGTTGGAGGAGTATTTTCCTCACAAGCTTCAGCAGGAGGCGATTACCGCACCATTACCTTTGGTTGGTATGAACGACACTACTGATATTACGGTTAAGGTGGCTGGCGGCGGCATGAGAGGTCAAGCGGAGGCGATTCGATTGGGCGTAGCTAGAGCGCTTGTTGTCAATAACGAAGAGGTACGCCCAACATTACGAAAAATGGGTTGGTTGACTAGAGATCCGAGAGTGAAAGAGCGAAAGAAGCCAGGATTAAAGGGTGCTAGACGGGCACCGCAGTGGCAGAAGCGATAACAATTTTTTTAAAATAGAATTAATAAAAAAAAGAGTGCGACCAACGCGCCCTTTTTTATTTGTTTTGTTACCTTGACGGGATTCATATTTTTTGCTAGGATAGTGCGAACCTGCTTTTTGCAAAAAGCAGGCTTTTTATATGGTTATTATGGTATTAGTACACCTCATCCTGGTCGCGAATGCTATTCGTTGGTTTATAGTAGTTGGCCTCGAACAGGCCCTTATAACCACAAATAAAGCCTTAAGAGGCGCTTCAACTAGAGTTGCTCAGGGCGTTCTTTTTGTTGTGCTTGCGGTCGGAGTGCTATACGGTCCATTGGCAGGTATTGCAGCCGCTCCCGAATCAACTAATAGCATTGCTACACCTACGAGAGAGATTGTCGCTGAGACGTTTACAGCTATTGTGACGCAGTATAGCTACACCGATAGCTGTCATAATATTCGTAATGGGAAGTGCTTGATGGCAAGCGGAAAACCTGTATACCTTGGTGCTGTCGCCTGTCCGAGTTTTCTTGCCTTAGGGACTAAAATTGAAATAGACGGGAAGGAGTACGCGTGCGAAGACCGTTATGCGCATTGGCTTGACCGTGTTCGAGAGTACCCGACCGTAGATATTTTTGTGGCGAAATACCCACATGGTAATCAGCCGCAAACGATAACTATTGTTCCCGTAGACCGGTTAGCAAACTAAAAATTGCTTATATTCGGAAGGGGGATATGTATGCTACCCTAAAGCTACATGTCAGAGGAAGCAAGAACAATTGCAAAGAATACTACCTACCTCACTACGGCACTGGTTATCCAGAAAGCAATTGCTTTTCTGTTTTTTTTGCTTATTGCTAAACTGCTTGGAGATGTCGGAACAGGGGAGTATGTCGGCGCCTTTGCCTTTAGTAGCCTTTTTTCAATTGGCGTAGATATTGGCCTTGCACAGGTACTGGTGCGAGAAATTGCCCGCAGTCCAGAACGAACCGAAAAATTTTATCGCACAACGCTTGGCATGAAGCTTGTTCTTGGGGTGCTTGTCTACGGCGCCCTTATGGCGACGATAGTATCTCTAAACTATTTTGGCATTCCTCATCCAGGCATCAGTGTGGTAGCTATTGCCGGTATCATTATGATGGCCGATTCTTTAGTGTTAACAGGCACTAGCATATTTAGAGGATGGCAAAATTTGTGGTTTGAATCTATTGTCATTATTGTTCAAAAAATTGGCGTGCTAGCCGTCGGGGTAGCGGCGCTTTTTTTGTTTCCGTCAGCCTTCAACGTTTCGGTTGCCATACTTGTTGGCAGTTTATTTTCCTACGTGCTTCTTGGTAACTACTTAAGCCGTCGAGTCGGACAACCTTGGCGTCCGTCTTTTAGCAAAACAACGGCCAAGTTTTTACTGCGCCTTGCCGTACCCTTTGCAATTGCAGGTGTGTTTTCCACCGCCTACGTGCAGTTAGATTCGGTACTTTTAAGTATCCTGCAAGGGAACTCCGCGGTCGGCCTCTATAGCGTTGCCGCCAAAACCATGAATGCGTTTGCTTTTATACCGGCGGCGTTTGTGGCGGCTCTCTATCCTGCATTGAGTAGCTTCTATGTTTCTGCTCCAGATTTGTTAAAGCGCACCGTTGATCGGGCCCTCCGTTATCTGCTGATCATCGGTGTGCCTATTGCCGTTGGTATCTACCTGCTTGCCGACAATTTTGTGCAGCGTCTTGGCGTGTCGTATGGACCATCAGCGGAGGCGGTTCGCATATTGGTACCGAGTCTTATTTTTGTATTTCTGTCATTTCCGTTGGGTTCGTTACTTAACGCAACCAACAGACAGCACTGGCAAACGGCAATTATTGGCGTCAGCTTAGCGGTAAATGTTGTCTGTAATCTTTTCTGGATTCCAGCTTATAGTTACCTTGGGGCAAGCGCTGCCTGGTTTGTTTCAAACGCCTGCTACTTTATTTTAGACGCGGTTTTTGCATCGCGCGTTGTGCGTATTTCGTGGTCGACCATGTTCGTGAGCGCTATTAGGGTTGGTTTGGCAGCAGTAATAATGGGCTATATCGTTTCAGCTTCCTTACCCGCCCTACCGCTTTTCGCGATCGTCGGTCTTGCGGCAATTTGCTATGGGTTCGTATTAGTGTTGACTCGTGAGATAACCATGAACGATGTCCGGTTTTTGCTTGGGTTAATGCGTAGGCCAGTAGGTGGTAATGTACAACCACTACCACCGGAAGGGTTATAGTATGAATGAGATGTTTACCCTTTTCACTATTGATTTCCCTCCAGACCGTGGCGGTGTTGGAAGAATGTACGAAGCGTTGGCGTGTGCTCTTGCGCCTCAGTTGCGTGTTTACGCACCACTACCAAAAAACGAGAACGACACTGAGCTACCGTTTTCCATTGTGCGCCAGCCGTTACTAGCTGAAGCGGGATTGTTAAAGTGGAGAAAATTATTTTGGGTTTTGCTGCTAAACAAAGAAAAAGGGCGTGAGCATGAGCTATTTATTGCAGGACAGGTGCTACCCATTGGCACTGCCCTGTGGGCGGCGTCATTTTTCAAGCATATTCGGTACGCCGTGTTTGTGCACGGGATGGATATTACCGTCGCCGCAAAAGTAGTGCGTCGTCGCTGGCTTATAAGGCGCATTTTAAAGCGGGCAGACGTTGTATTGGCCGCTAATCAGTTTATTGAAAAAAAAGTTATTGCGCTGGGCATTTCGCGTAATAAAATTGCCGTTATCTATCCTATAGTAGAAGTAGAGTCATCACGAGAACAAAAAGAGGAAGCACGAGAGCGACTGCACGTTGGCCATGGTTATGCACTGTTAACGATTTGTCGTTTAGTCGAGCGTAAGGGTGTTCAGTTGGTGATTGACGCATTGGAAACGGTCTGGAAAGTTTTACCCGAAGTAACTTATTATGTTATTGGTAAGGGGTCATTTGAAGAGCAATTAAAAAAGTTCGCTAGCAAAACGAGTCATCCTGATCGCATTGTATTTTTGGGTGAGGTAGATGACAGGACAGCACGGAGCTGGCGAATAGCGGCGGACATTTTTATCCTGACGCCACTGACGCTAAAAAATGGCGACACAGAAGGAGTTGGTATTGCGCTACTCGAGGCAAGTGCGGCAGGACTGCCGGTAATAGGGTCGCGCCACGGGGGAGTGCCAGAGGGAATGGAAGACGGGGTAAGCGGCAGCCTTATTGCAGAGGAAGATACAAAAGCGCTCGGAGAACAAATTCTCTCATTGTTGCAAAATGCGGGAAAACGTCGTGCAATGGGTAGCGCGGGACAGCAGTTAGTAAAAAATCGTTTTGGGCAAGAACGCGTCGTTAACACTTTTTTGTCAGCGGTAAAAAAAAATGATTAGCGTCATTATACCCAGCTACAACCATGCGAAAGCACTTAAGGGTTGCGTGGAGTCGTTGGCAGCGCAAACTCGTTTGCCAGATGAGGTGCTCATTATCGATGATGGTTCGACCGACAATACGGAAGAAGCGGTAAAGCAATATCTGATAGACCCAAGGTTTAAATCGTTATCGTGCAGTTATCGGCGTATCGCTCACTCTGGCGCACCAAAAGCAAGAAATATTGGGGCGCAGTTGGCAAAAGGTGAGTACCTCATTTTCCTCGATGCGGATATTATTGCCAAATCCACAATGCTAGAGAAGTATCTGACGGCCCTTCAGTCGCACCCTGAGACGTTTTACGTGTACGCTTCGCATCGGTTTGGTAGAAAACTTATTCGCTCACGACCGTTTGACGTTGCCGCCCTAAGACGACAAAATTATATTCATACCAGTGCGCTTATTCGTCGAGCTGCTTATTGCGGTTTTGACGAATCATTGGTTCGGTTTCAGGACTGGGATTTATGGCTAACGATGGCAGAGCAGGGTCACTATGGTTTATTCGTCGATGCCGTACTTTTTAGAGCGAGAAATGTATTCCTAAGACGTGGCATAAGTAGTTGGCGGCCTCGTTTGTGCTACCCGCTGTCCGCGTGGTTGCTTAGGCATTTTGGTTGGGCGCCGCGTTGGTATCGAGCGTACGCTAGCGCTCGACAGCGTATTATCGAAAAACATCAACTGCCATTATGAACATTGGTATTGTTATAGTAACGTGGAATTCTGTGGCAACAATTGCCGCGTGTCTTGAAAGTATTCCAAACGTTCTACAGGATGGTTCTGGTGTAGAAGTTGTGGTCGTAGATAATGGATCAAAAGACGGAACTGTAGCGCTACTCAAAACGTACCAAAACAGAATAAAACTCTCATTACATACTACGAATCTTGGTTTTGCAAAAGCGTGCAACGAAGGTGCCAGCGTTCTTCAAGAGTGCGAGTATCTTGTTTTTCTAAATCCAGATACCGTGCTTCAGCCGCAATGCTTGGAAGGTATTACGCGTTTTTTTAGAGCACAACCGTTTGTCGGGGTTGTTGGCCCTAAAATGCTAAACGTTGACAACAGCATTCAAGCTTCTGTCCGCACGTTTCCGAGCGTTTTTGTGCTCGCCTTAAATTTGCTCAAGGTGCAGCATTTTTTTAGCTCAATATTGCCGTTGCGTCGGTATTTACTTTCTAGTTTTAATTACAGTACGTTACGTGAAGTAGATCAGGTGATGGGGGCGTGCTTTGCTGTTCGCAAAACTACTTTCGATTCACTAAACGGGTTTGACGAACGTTTTTTTATCTGGTTTGAAGAGGTAGATTTTTGTAAGCGTGCAAAAGAGATTGGCAGTTTGATTTTTTTTGTTCCGTGGGCTACGGCAAGGCATGTCGGCGGTCACTCATTTGGTCAGCGTAGCCCGCTCTGGCGGCAATGGTTTTTTTCTAAAAGCGCTCGGCAATATGCACGAAAGCACTTTAGAAGTATTGGCAAAATTATTGTTGCTGCCGCTAGCTATCTTGCGCTTTTGCCGGCCCTACTATTAACTTTCATTCCTAAAGCGTTTCGACCATGACGATTACAAGAGCACTATTTCCAGAACAGATGACAACAAGAGTTTGGCTACCCCTTTTTGTCTTGGTTGACGTGCTGTCTTTTTTTGCTTATTTTGAGCCTTCATTCCGAACCGCTTTTTTTGTAATACTTTTTGTTGCCTATGTCATCCTTGCGCTGACGAACTATAAGTATGCGGTACTCGTTGCTTTTGCCGAGCTTTTTGTGGGGTCACACGGATACCTACTTTGGCTTCAACTTGGCGAAACACAGGTGTCTATGCGCATTGCCTTCTATCTTTTGCTTATGGCCGCAAGCGTACTGCACGTAAAAGAGCTCCGTCTACAATTAAGTAAGCCTTCAGGTAAAGCATTGTTGGCGGTAATGGGTCCACTCGCTTTCTTTATTGGGTTGGCGTTTGTTCGCGGGGTACTTTCTGGGGCAAACTTTGGGGCCGTTTTTTTTGACGCTAATGCTTACCTTTACTTTGCGCTTGTCGTACCACTGTTAGTGGTCATCGCGGATAAAGATTTTTTCAAAGACTGTGTTCATCTCTTGTTTGTTGCCGCCGGTTATCTTGCCGTAAAAACAGTATTGTTATTTTACGTATTCACCCATTCCTATTTTCAGTATTTCGTGCCAGATATTTACATGTGGCTGAGAGACAGTAAGATAGGGGAGTTTACCCCACTCGGTACAGGGCTTTATCGCATCTTTATACAAAGCCAGATCTACCTATTGGTGGTATGGATTTATGCGGTGCTCTCGCACGTGCATCGACCAGTTTGGCATTATGGCAAAGCTGTACTTTATGTCAGCTTTTTGGCGGCTGCGCTTATCGTTAGTTATTCAAGAAGCTTTTGGCTTGGGTGGGTTGGTGTACTTATGTTAGCCGTAGTGTGGTTGCTAGCTAGTCGACGCATGGTAGAGGCAATTCGATCGGTTGGTTTCTCGGCGTTGTCCGTACTAATAGGATACCTTGTCGTTGTAGCTGTCGTTGCCGTACCCTTTCCTGGTACGCCGTCAGGAGCTAAGTTTTCGCTTGACGAGCGTTTAACAGCGAGCGACGCGGCAGCGTCAAGTCGATGGAATGAGCTTTCGCCCCTATGGAAACAAATAGAAAAACATCAGTTTATCGGCAACGGTTTTGGTAGTAGCGTAACCTACATTAGTAACGATCCTCGCGTGCGCGAGGAAAACAGTAGCGGACTATACATAACAACCGCTTTTGAGTGGGGTTACCTTGATATGTGGTTAAAACTTGGACTTCTTGGGATTGCTTCCTATGGGCTACTAATTAGTTGCATTATCTATTGGGGATACCAAAAAAAAGTTACAGAGCTCGGCTTACTTTTTGGTGTTCTTGCAGTTTTGATGGTAAACATAGGGAGTCCGTATTTAAATCATCCGCTTGGTATAGGGCTTGTGTTACTTGCATTGCTATTTTACGCACCCGGGTTGACGGGGAGCGAAAATCGTGCTATAAACATGGGTTCGACTTTGCCTAATGTTCCGAGGTAGAGCCGACGTTTTTTGGGCGGAACAACGGAGGTAGTGGTGATGTGGCGGAGGGTTCTGTTGGTTTGTATGGTTTCGTGTTTTGCTTCTGGCTGTGACTTTGGCGCAAGCGCCAAAGTAGAGTCGGAGAGCAACTCCGAAATCGAACGATACGTCGTACAGTGTGGTGACACGCTTTGGAGTATCGCACGGTCGCACCGGTTGACTGTCAAAGATGTGCTGCTGCTGAGCAGCTATCTCGAAGAGGAGTATGTCCATACCTGCGCTGGTATTCGGCGCACCAAGGGGTACTTCTGTAATGACAGTCGTCCGGATGCCTGGATGCACTCGTTGCGTCCGGGCGAAGAAATTGACCTCCCTCTCTGGCTGGCAAGGTCGCCGGAGTAGGGATGACGCAGTATCGAAGGGGCCGCGCGCGTTCTATACGTTGCGCGGCCCTTTTCCTTTAACGTCTTAAACTCTGAGTCCGTTAATGAGGTCTTTTGCTGGCTGCACTTTTTTGCCTTCAAGTTGTGCTTCTTCAATTATCAGCGCGCCGTCGGCAAGTTTTAAACCAAGTTTGTCGTCATTTCTAAATAGCACATTAGTATCTTCTGGTAAGAAATCTTTCCACTCTTTTACCTTAAGGAGCTTTAATCGTTTGGGTTTGTTATTCACTGTTACCGTTGTCCATATCCCTGGCCATGGTTGGTACGCCCTGTACATTCTGAGCGCTTGCAAAACCGTTGTGCTGCCGTCAATGTAGCCTTTCTCGCGGGTAAGCATTTTACAAAAAGTTGCCTTGCTATGTTCTTGGGCGTGGGGGGTAACAGTACCCTCAAGGTAGTTTGGTAAGGTAGAAGTAAGTAGCGCTGCTGCTTTGCTCGCGAGTACCGCTTCAAGTTCTAGCACTGTTTCGTTACCGCTAAGTTTATGCTCTATGACTGCAACAACGGGGCCGTGATCCATTTTGCTATCCATAACCATTAAGGTAACCCCGGTTATATCGTCTCCTTCTAAAATTGCAGACTCAATTGGTGTAGCGCCACGATGCCTTGGCAGCAGCGAAGGGTGAAGGTTCAGCGCCCCGTGCGGGGGCAAAAGCAGTATGCGCTCGGGTATGATTTGACCATAGTCTGCAACAACAAGAACGTCGGGTGTTAGCGCTTCTAGCACTTCAAAACTCGTTCCAATTTTATCCGGCGTTAGTAACGGCACGTTCTTTTCTTTGGCAACAACGGCGACTGGGTTGTCTAGTCGTTCTTTATTTTTTCCTTGCGGTCGAGGTGGTTGCGTAACTGCGCCGACTAGCGTGCTAGTGTCAAAAAGCGCCTCAAGTATTGTCGCGGCAAAAAAACCTGTTCCCACGAAGAGAACGCGTGGTTTCACCATAGTAATAACTATTCGTTTGGAAGCACCCTATCCGCACGGTCAACAAATAAGATACCGTTCGTGTGATCAACTTCGTGTTGAATAATACGAGCAATGAAACCAGTAGCCTTAATGCTTATCTTTTTTCCGTGTCGATTGTAGGCACGGGCGTAGACGCTTCTAGGGCGGCGCACCGGACCGTAGAAACCAGGAACTGAAAGGCAGCCTTCCTCCATTGAGTCTTTTGAAAGCGAACGGTATAAAATTTTTGGATTAATAAGCTCTATTGGCGTATCACCGTCGGTAATAATAACCAGACGCAACTGTTTACCAATCTGAACCGCAGCAATACCAACACCATCGGCCTTCCACATGGTCGCAATCATGTCATCTATTAGTGTCTGTATTCTTGGTTGCTGTAGCCCTGCAAGACTCACTTTTTCAGACGGCTGGTGTAATCGTTCGTCTGGGAGCGTTACCAATGGTAAAATAGTTGCCATAGGCCGACTATAACAGCGTTGTTGGATTGACGTCAACTTTAATGGCGCTGGTCAGCAGAGCAAAAAGCGGTTTAAGGCTAGCCTCTTTACTTACTTTAAGTATTATCATTTTGATAGCGCCCCCGACCTCGCGTTGTAAAATAATTTCTATGATTGCCAGTTGGCCCTTTTTTAGTACTGCCGCGAGTGTGTCTAGCTCTTTACTAGTACCACTCAGGGTAAGAATCGTTCCATACGGCGGGTAGTTAAATTTCTTTCTCAGTTTAATTTCTTGTTTATAAAAATCAGCAGTCGTTCCTGCCAGAAACGCTTTGAGCGCAGGGTCTTCATTTCCGTAGGTGTCGACCATAAGTTCGCCGCTGGTATGTGCGCTTAGCTGCTCGAGGGTAGCCAGAACACGTTCACTTGCCTGCCAATCAGTCTGCAAAAAAAGTCCCTCGGCACCGAGTACAATAGTAAGGTCAAACGTTGGCACGGTCCAAAGTCGTGGCAAAATAACAGCAGTCGCCACGATGATATCGACGGTATCCCGTCGTATATTTTCAAGAGTACTGGCAAGAATAACGTTTTGTTTATTGCTAGCACTTAGGATTTGTACCGTTTTAGTAGGAAAGGCATTCTTAATGGCTTCCGCAATTCTTTCTACTCCTGCTCCCACAAAGTGAAAACTTGCCCCCGTACACTCTGGGCAAGTTTCTGGCGTAGAAATGTTTACGTTGCATCGTTCACAGTGCAGTGTCGCTATTGTTTTTTTAGACTTTAAAACGAGCGCTCGATCGCAACTTTCGCACCGTGGCAGGTAACCGCAATCTCTACAGACAAGAGCAGCGTAACCACGTTTGTTGGCAAAAACAAGCACAGGTTTATCTTCAGCAGCTATCTTTTTTATAAGTTCTTCGGGTAATATTTTTTTTCGTTCCGTGTATGGTAGAGCGCGGCGATCAAAAGCAACGCGTTTTGGTAAGGTAGTGGCAGGAACGCGAACAAGCGGAACTCCCGCGGTTATACTGAATGATGGCAACACCGCAAAAAGAAAGTTTGGCATTTTATTTTTTGCAACAACCATTGCAAGCTCCCTGGCGTCATAGTGCGGCTGCATGTCCCAGGAGCGGTAGCTGTCGTCGCTGGCATTAAAAGCTAGAATAGAGCAGAGCGAGGCAAAAGGAGCAAAAAGTGCTGTACGGGTACCAAAAATAATTTGCGCTTCTCCAGTTGCAATTTTTTTCCACGTGGTTGCTAGGGTAGATTTAGAAAGTCCTGCATGGTAAATACTAGGTCGTCTATTTTGCTGCGCACTAAAGTGGTGAAGAGCCCATTCTAGCGAGTAGCGGTCAGGAAATAAACAAAGTACTTGTCCTTTGTTTGCTTGGGTAACAATATAGTCAGCGATGGCTTTATCGGTAGGGTTCATTTCACGGCCGGTAATGACGAGCGATCCCTTGGCTTTTGTGAGATAACGATAAAGCTTGGATATATTTTTTACTTTTATAGATTTACGTCTTACCGTCCTTTTTTCAACAGACGGAATAAAGCGCAACGGAAAGTCAGGTACTACTGTTCGCACTGCTTGAGTTCTTGTTGCTGCATACCTTCGGGCAAGCTCATTGAGCAGCGACAATTGTGTGTCGGATAGCGGAGGGTAGGGGAGTATGGTGGTAACTGATTTTAACTTTTTAGCATTAAGGGGTTGCCGCACTACCTCTTCAACCATGCCTATTACGTTCCTCGAACGGAATTGAACAACGCAAAGAGTACCGGTCCCAACGGTCTCAGTATTAGCATTTGACAGGGTATAGGTATAAGACTGGCGAACACCTCGGGGTAAATGTATCCTCGGCGTAACAAGAAGATATTTCATAAGATTAGTATAGCAACCTTCGCAAAACGTATACAGAAAAGGCGTTGTTTTTTTGGTAGCTCAAACTGGTGTGCTATACTGTAGCAGACATGATTCCAATTATCCCCATAGCTAGTTTCATTAGCGCGCTCGTTTCCCTTGGAGCAACGACGCGCGTCTTTTCGCTTTACCGTCAGAGAAAAAACGAAGCCCTTTGGTATTTTGGTGCATGGTTTGCCGTTGTAACGATTATGTTTTTAAATTATGCGCTTGGTGGCATTGTTGCCAGCGGAGTAGGTAACGCCGTTATTGACGCAATAGGAAATCTCTTTATTTACGTCTCTTGCGTCCTTCTTATCCAGATACCGTTTATTTTTTTAGACCGCAGGGAGTGGGGCGTTATTTCGGGAATTATTCTCGCCACAGCTGGACTCGTTTTTTTTATTGGGCTGCTTCTTAATCCTTCACCGAGCGTACGAGAAGTGGTTGGACCTTACGTGTTTTGGTGGCCTCAGTATGAGCAGTGGCTGCGTAGCTATACTGGAGTAGTCGCTGGTACTACCACGCTTACCTTTACTCTAACCTTTCTCTATCTCGGTTACAGGGGACGTAGCGACATGGTGGTTTTTCGTCGGTCCGCCTATCTTGCTGCGGGGATGTTTTCTTTAATGCTTTCAGCGCTTTCAATTTTGATTGTCCCAAAAATCATTTTTGTTGAGAGGATTGTGTTAGGCGCTACCGCCATGGTCGCCGGCATCATTCTGCTTTATTATGGGCTTCTTTGGATGCCTGGCACCATATCAGAAGTTAGCGAGGGTAGTCAGGCGACGAAAGACCTAGTTTGATTTTTTGTTAGCTTGTTTTGTTTTTAGGCTTATTTTTTTGCCGTCGCTATCGATGGTTACAGTAGTGGCGGAGGTAATTTTTCCCTCAACAATTTTCTTTGCTAGCGGGTCGAGAATTAGCGTCTGAATTGTTCGCTTGAGTGGTCGCGCGCCATACTCTGTACTGTAGCCGGCACGGATGAGAAACTTTTTTGCCTTGTCGCTAACGTCAAGCGATATATGTTTTGTCTCAAGTCGTTTAGAAACCAGTGAAAGTTGAAGATCAACAATAGTATCCAAATCACGCTTAGTCAGGTGTCTGAATACTATGATGTCGTCAATGCGGTTAATAAACTCCGGCTTCATTGTTTTCTTTATTACCCCAAGAACGCGCGTGTCCATCTCTTCCTCTTTTTCCTGCGCCTGCTTTTCGTCATCCGCAAATCCCAGTGAGTATTCTTGAATTATTTCGTTACCAAGGTTTGAGGTCATCACAATGATGGCATTTTTGAAGCTTGCGACCCGTCCTTTGGCGTCTGTCAAACGACCGTCTTCTAAGATTTGTAAAAGCAGGTTAAAAATGTCTGGGTGCGCTTTTTCGATTTCATCAAACAGTACAACAGAATACGGCCGCCGGCGAATTTTTTCAGTAAGCTGGCCGCCTTCTTCGTACCCGACGTACCCGGGAGGGGAGCCGATGAACTTAGCCGTACTGTGTCGTTCCATATACTCGGACATATCGACTCGTACCATTGCCTGTTCGTCATTAAACATAAAAGAAGCAAGCGCTCTGGCAAGTTCAGTTTTACCGACGCCAGTTGGACCAACAAAGAGGAAGCTCCCAATAGGACGCCCTTCTTCCGCAATGCCTGCACGCGAACGTCTGAGAGCGTTGGCAACTGAGCTTATTGCCTTTTGTTGGCCAACGACACGTTTTTCGAGCTCCTCTTCGGCGCGGGCAAGCTTGGCGCTCTCTTCTTCGAGCATTTTTTCTACCGGTATACCTGTCCAGCGGGCAACAACGCGGGCAATATCTTCTGGTGTAATTTCCTCCGTCAGAATACGTTGGCCAGTTTCTTTTTGCATGGCTACCAATTTTTTTTCTTGCGCTGAAACTTCTTTTTCAAGATCGGGTATTTTACCATATCTAATCTCCGCAACTTTTTGAAAATCAGATCCGCGTTCAAAAATATCGGATGTTTGCCGTAGCTCATCAATTTGTTTCTTTGCTGTTCGTATGCGACTGATAATTTCTTTTTCATTTTTCCAGTGAACAGAAAGCTGGTCAGCCTTTTCTTTGCTGCCTGAAAGTTCTTGCTCTAATTTCTCTAGACGTTCTTTTGAAGCCTGATCAGTTTCTTTTTTTAAAGCTTGCTTTTCAATTTCAAGTTGCCTAATGCGACGCTCTAGTTTATCAAGTTCGGTTGGCAGGCTGTCAATTTCCATTCGCAAGGCCGAAGCGGCTTCGTCAATAAGGTCAATTGCTTTATCAGGAAGAAAGCGGTCAGTGATATAACGCTGGGAAAGTTCCGCTGCCGCAACAACCGCAGCGTCTGTAATGCGAACCCCATGGTGAACTTCGTAACGCTCTTTGATGCCGCGCAAAATAGCCACCGTGTCTTCAAGGGTTGGTTCACCTACATAGACTGGTTGAAACCGACGTTCTAGTGCCGGATCTTTTTCGATGTGTCGTTGGTACTCTTGTAGCGTAGTAGCGCCAATAGCGTGCAGCTCACCTCTAGCCAAAGCAGGTTTAAGCATATTGGCGGCATCGATTGCACCTTCAGCACCACCAGCACCAATCAAGGTATGCAGTTCGTCAATGAACAAAATAATTTTACCGGACGAAGCATCAATTTCTTTTAGTACGGCTTTGAGGCGATCTTCAAACTCTCCACGAAATTTTGCTCCCGCAAGCATAGAGCCAATATCGAGCGCGACAAGATCTTTGTCGGCCAGTGATTCCGGTATGTCTCCCGCCGCAATTCGTTGCGCAAGACCTTCTGCGATGGCGGTTTTTCCGGTACCTGCCTCACCAATAAGAACCGGGTTATTTTTTGTTCTGCGACTAAGCACCTGCATAACGCGCCGTATTTCGTCGTCCCGTCCAATAACCGGATCAAGCTTATTTGCGCGAGCCAGAGAGGTCAGATTCTTAGAATATTTTTCAAGCGCCTGAAATTTAGACTCAGGTTCTGCGTCGGAAACGCGTTGGTTGCCTCGCACATCTACCAATACTTTAAGTACGGCATCGTAGGTAACGCCATAATTTTTAAGGGTGGAAGCAGCAGTGCTGGGTACCTCAGTCAATGCCAAAAAGAAATGCTCAGTACTAATATAGTCATCTTTAAGGTGAGTCGCTTCTTCGTCAGCGCGCTTCATTACCTCTGCCATCTGCTGGCTTAGATAGAGTTGAGCAACGCCGCCATCACCGACTTTGGGTATTTTCTCAAGTTCACCATGCACCGTTTCCTTAAGAGCAAGGGTTGGAACCTCGAGTTGTTTAAGTACTGGTGGTACAATCCCTTCATCTTGGCTCAAAAGTGCCGCAAAAAGATGAAGCGGTTCGATTTGTTGGTGCTGGCGCTCTGATGCTAAACGATAGGCGCGCTGCATGGCTTCCTGCGATTTTGTGGTAAAGTTTGTCATTTTGGTATGTTAGCACTCATAACTATAGAGTGCTAACATCGTAAATGTTTAAGAAAAAAAGGTCAATACATTACCGTTAAACCCAGTACACGAGGTGTGCTACAATTCAGCTATGCCATCTAGATACTTTATAGCAATATCCGTGCCAGATGCGGTTAAGGAGTATATTCAGACAGTTGGTCGTCAACTTTTACAAAGTAACCCTCAATTTCGAATTGTGGGAAGGGAGCATATTCATAGTACTCTTTTTTTCTTTCCGGCAGTAAGCGATGAGGGACTTGCTACCCTCTGCAGGATAACCGCTACCGTTGGCTCAGAAGCTGATAATTTTGCATTAGCTCTAGGTTCGCTAGTGTGTTTTCCAAGCGCTGTCAATGCCCGAGTGGTTACTTGCGGAGTAAATGACGTAAGCGGTGCTTTTAGAAAACTGCATACCTTGCTTAAGAATGAACTCAACAATGCCCATTTTGGCTATGACAGTAAAACATGGATTCCTCACGTTACAGTAGGAAGGTTAAAAGAACAGCAAAGCATTTCAGAATCAAAAATTTCACAAGATGCCAACTTGGCGCCACCCACGTGGCAGGCAACAAAAGTTAATCTTTACCGCAGCGACCTTGGGTCCGAAGGGCTTAGGTATACGGTTTGCAAGGAGGTACCTCTGCGTTATGCGCCATAGTTGTTTCCGGATAGTGCTCGATGATATTTCGCTAGAAGCCGCGAGCGCTTCTGTTGCGCGTTGGTGCAACGAGACCGAGCAACGCTATGTGGTAACGCCTAACCCTGAGATGGTAGTACTTGCTCACGCTGACGCTGAATTTCGCAGGGCATTAAATGAGGCAGTTATGGCACTTCCAGACGGCATAGGTCTTGTTCTTGCCTGCAGGGCCGTTTATGGACTTCGACTAAAACGAGTAACGGGAATTGATTTTTTAGTAACACTTTTAACCGATCTGCCAAAACAACATAGCTTTTTTTTTCTAGGGGCAACATCCAGCGTGTTAACGAAGGCGACGGAGATAGCTAAGAAAAAATTTCATGCTACAGTTGCTGGTGCGTTTGCTCCGCCACTTGGAACGTATCAGTATCAGAATTCGTTTTCTGTACTGAACGACCATGAGCACGAAGCCGTTATAGAGCGCATACAAAAGACAAAACCCACCGTGCTTATTGTTGCTCTTGGTCACGGTCAGCAGGAGAAGTGGATGCATACTTTTCTAAAAGACTGTCCAAGCGTTAAGGTGGCAATTGGTGTTGGTGGTAGTTTAGATATTTTGGCTGGGAGGGTCAGACGCGCGCCAAAACTAATGCGCCGTTTCGGGGTAGAGTGGTTGTGGCGGTTGTTGCGTGAACCGTGGCGGATAAATAGAATCAGAAGGGCTATTATTGGTTTTCCTTTGCTTGTAATGAGGTGGATGTTTTCAGTGAGCCTCCGTTACCGTACTAGTGTTGTCGGTTTTATAATGAATAAACAAGGTAAAGTACTAGTTGTAGAGCGTAAAGATCAGCCAGGACATTGGCAATTACCGCAAGGGGGTGTAGAGCCGGGAGAAAGGCTCAGTCTTGCCATACAAAGAGAACTTTACGAGGAACTCGGTACGGATAAGTTCGAAGTTTTAGGCAGAACTCGAAAAAACGTGTATCGTTATAGCTGGAAGACTCGTTATCAAAACAACGAACTTTTATCGGTAAACAATCGACGCTACGGTTATCGCGGACAGAAACAAACTATTTTTTATCTGCGCTTTGTCGGAAATGATAATGATTTTGCGCTGGACCAGCTTGAACACGTTGACTGGCGCTGGGTAGAAAAAAAAGATATCTATTCGGTCGTCAATCCAGTACGTCACGCTATGCTTCATATCGCCTTAGATCAACTATCTCATGTCAACAAGTAACCAAAAAGAACGAACGCGATTTGCGCCTTCTCCAACAGGGATGCCACACATTGGTAGCATTTGGATAGCGCTCTTGCAGTGGCTGCATGTTAAGAGCACCAGAGGCGAATTGATTGTGAGAATTGAAGACACTGACCGTAATCGTTTTGTACCAGAATCAGAAAAGGCTATTTTTGAGGCACTTAACTGGTATGGTATAACCCACGACGAGGGCCCAGATATTGGTGGTGCTTTTGGTCCATATCGACAGTCTGAGCGACTTGCTATCTATAAGCCGTACATCGAAGAGCTAAAAGAGAAGGGGACTCTCTATCCTTGCTTCTGTACCGCAGAGCGGCTGCAGGAAATGCGAGAGGGTCAGCAGCGCGATAAAAAGCCAACAGGGTATGATCGTTACTGCCGTTCACTACCGTTGGCGGAAGCCAAAAAAAAGATGAACACCGAACCCTACGTCCTCCGCCTTAAAATGCCCACAGAGGGCGAGAGTACCTTTGCCGATAAAATCAGAGGCGAGATTTCGTTTTCTAATGCGCTTATAGATGATCAGGTTCTCGTCAAAAGTGACGGTTGGCCGACCTACCACTTGGCGGTAGTCATCGACGATCACCTTATGGAAATTACCACGGTCATTCGTGGTGAAGAATGGATTTCTTCAACACCAAAACACTTGGCACTCTACAAAGCTTTTGACTGGCAGCCACCGGTCTTTGCTCATGTGCCATTAATTCTTGGTACAGATCGTTCAAAATTGAGCAAACGTCACGGCGATTTAAGCGCGCTTTCGTTTCGCGATAGAGGATTTTTGCCAGAAGCAATGATCAATTTTCTCGCACTGCTCGGTTGGCACCCTAAAGGCGAAAAAGAAATGCTAACAAGACAGCAGATAAGCGAAGAGTTTAGACTCGAGGATGTACACGCTGCCGGAGCAATATTTAATGAGGAAAAATTGAGATGGATGAATGGCCAGTATATTAAGGCATTGCCGCCACAAAGATTTATTCAATTAGCACTGCCCTTCGTGCTACAATCTATGGTAGCCAAAGGAAACAGAGAAATGGTTCTTCCCGTTAGCGGGAAGAAAATTTCTAACGGGCTACTCGAAAAGTCGTTATTGGCAGTTCAGAATAGATTACAACAGCTTGATGAGACAGGTGCGGCTATTACAACCTACCTGGAACCAAAAGATGACTATGCCGGAGAACTACTCATTGCCAAAAAGTCTACAGCAGTCAATACCATAGAAACACTCAAAATGTTAGAAGAGTATATGCAGACAATTGCGGAAAGTGACTACACCGAAGAGATGCTAGAGAAAATATTACGGCAATTTATTACAGATAAGAAGCTTGGGGTAGGGGAGACCCTATGGCCACTCAGAGTTGCGCTTTCTGGTGAGGCGGTTAGTCCGAGCCCTTTTTCTTTAGCTTCTGTTGTAGGAAAACAAGAAACTATTAACAGAATTACTTTAGCTTCTCAAAAATTAAGTTCGCAGCATGAGTAGAAAAGTTTTTTTCATCACGACGTTATTTATTTTACTTGGCACCTTAGTGTCTACAGTAAACGCTACGGCAAAAGCGGCTGACAGCCCCGAAGTTAATGCGCTGCAACAGCAAATTAACGCGAAGCAAGAAGAAATAAAAAAACTAGAAGATACGGCCGCTGAGTATCAAAAAAGTCTTAAGCAAAAGCAGAGCGAAACAAGGACGCTTGCTAACCAGATGGGTATATTGAGCGACGAGATTTCCAAAACACAAGTAGGCATAGAAGCCGCGCAGCTGAACATTGAAAAGGTTAATTTGGAAATAAACAGCGTCGAAAACCAGATTAAGGATGGGGAGCAGAAAGTTAAAACGTATCGAGGGGACCTTGGAGCATTATTGCGCTATATCGTTCGGGAAAAAAGTCGCTCACCATTGCAGGCACTTTTTACAACAGAGAATTTTTTTAGTTTTTATGGGCGGTTGCAGAATTTGCATACCCTCCAAAACAGAATGGACAATCTCATTGTGCAAGTAAAGGCAGAGCAGGAGGCCCTTGCTGAAGAAAAACAGCTTGTTGAAAACAAGAGAGGCGAACTTATTTCAGCTGCTGACGATTTGCACCAACAGTCGCTAGATTTATCAGACCAGCAGTCTTTAAAAAGTTATCTTTTAAAGCAGACGAAATCATCAGAGCAGAAGTTTGCAGATCTGTTGCAACAAGTTAAAGATCAGCAAGAACAGGCAACGAGAGCGGTTGCTGCTTTAGAGCAAACGGTACGTGACAAGCTTCGCTCGCATGGCATAGAAACGAATGGCCCTGCCCCTCGCCTTATTTGGCCAGTACCAAAAAATAAAATTACCACTAGATTTCACGATCCCGACTATCCTTTTAACTACTTATTTACCCACGACGCTATTGATATCCGGGCAGCTCAGGGTACGCCAATACTGGCGGCCGCTTCTGGTTACGTGGCGAAAGTCAGAACCGGTAACCCTAGTAACTACTGGTATGTTGTGTTGGTTAACGACGGTGGTCTAACAACCGTGTACGGTCACGTATCTAAGGTATTCGTTTCCGTAGACACCTTTGTTACTCAAGGTCAGGTCATTGCTCTTTCTGGCGCAACACCAGGTAAGCCAGGCACCGGCCCATACAGTACTGGTCCGCATTTGCACTTCGAGGTACACGATAATGGCATTGTCGTTGACCCTAAGATGTTTTTGCCTTAATGGTTTTATGGTTATTAGTATAGGACTTATATTTCACGCTTTTGTTACGGCAGTTATTTCTATCGTTGCCTTTATACTGGTCTACGAGCTGTTTTCTAGGCACTTAAACCATATGATGGTCTCCTATGGGCTGTTCTGGCTGTTTACGGGCCTTCTGTGGGCTCAAAATGCCTATAGAAATGCAATGATCGGCTTTGGGGTAGAAGATTTCCCTCGTTTTGCCTCTGCGGTAATGAGTCAGACAACGGTATTCATTAGCGGCATTCCGCTTTATTACTACATTGGCAGAAAAGTGTTCAAGAGCCCTTTAGTCGCTAAAATACTGACTACCGTAGCGGTTATCGTTGGCATAGTGGGTAGTTGGTTTCTGGCGCAGCCAAATGGGATTATTTTCGAACCGATTACTTTTTTTACGGCAGAGGCAGTTGCAAATCCTATTTCTGCAGTACTTTTCCGTGTGTCAATCGGAGCCATTATTGTAGCGCTTGTTTATAGCTTCGCAGTAGAGTTTAAAACGTGGCGCGGTGGGGGAGTTAAGGCAAAAGCAGCAGGTTACGAGATACTCTACGACATAGCAATATTTTTGTATGTTTTCTTTGGTGTCATTGACCTCGCAAAATTAGTTACCGACTGGCACTTGGTTATTTTCCGCATTTTGTATTGCGCTGCATTTCTCATGGTGTATCTATCGGTACGTCACCAGAGAGAGTCAAGCACAGATTATCTCTTTGTAAAATACGAAAAACTGTGATCAGACGGTGGTATTCTTTGTATAATTGTTGCGGGGGGAAGGGTAGTTGCTAAGAAAAAGAAATCATAAATGAGTCGCACAATATATCTTATACGACGCTTAAATATGACCTTAGCGCACTTCTATTTAACGTGATGACTTGGTATGCGATTCTGTACGTAATTTTCTATTCAATTAACAACGTTGCCTTTAAGTTTATTTAAAATTAGTAACTTCAAAAAATTAGACTAAAGTTATTTTAAACTTCCTTCATGGTTCCTGTATAAATTAGTATCGTGTTAGCGCACGGCATTTTGACTATTGGTGTCATGGGATGCGTTGGCACGTAGTACCCTCTGCTGCAGCTGGCTAGTCTTATGTGTCGTACAATATTACTACTTATAGTAGACCTTTGTACTACCGTAGCGAAGATCTATGTAGTCTATGTTAGCCAACCAATCCGGTTCTGTTCTAGTTTTTTCTGCGTAGAAGACCGACAACTTATTCGTTTGGATAGACAGCGGCAACTCTGTCGAAAAGTAGATGGTAATACCTTGTGTATCCCTAAGTCCTATAGAGTAACTATTCTGCGTATCAATAACGTATTCGGACACCTTTGTAATTGGTAAATCCGGAAGGTTTGCATTTACTGCTAATACAGTATTAAGTAGTGAGGGTTGAATAATTTGCTTTCCGATTGCACCAGTTTCTAACGAGTTAGCAAACGTAACTTTAAGCGCATCGGTGCTTGGTAATACAATTTGATTAATAATAATACCCTTTTTGTCTAGTTCATACCATTTATCGCCTGCACGCCACGCTGCTTTAGGTTGCTTTTCAACAACTGTTATCGATAAGCCGTTTGGAAAAGATTTTTTTACAGTGATACGCTCAAGGCGAATGTTACTGAGCGCAGCGCTTACTTGTGCGGTGGGCACAAAAAAGAAATTGCGAGCAGGTATGAAAAACCAACGATTTTCAGAAAGTATTGCGTCTACCTTTTCAATCATTTGCTGCTTTTCAAGGTAGCGAGTCCCCGTTACCGTTACACCGGTGACAGCAAACGTCCTAGTGCCAAATACAAGGTAGAAACTACCTATCAGGAGCACCACAAGCACGCTTTTTACCGGAAAGGGTCTGCCACGTCTGGTGGATTTTTGTGCTGGGGCTCGATACGGTGCTCTGGGTGAGGGTTGAAATTTCCAACGAAATCTTTTTTGTTGCATAACTAAGGCGTACCACGCTGACTAATAAAATCGCTAATTATTGTAGCAGCCAACGTTGCCGTATCGCTAGCGCTACTCATAACTTTAGGTGCTACTGGATGAACCTCGTTTCCCTCTTTAGCGCCATAGGTAATGATACGTGCTTTTGCCGCACTCTTTACTATTTTTGCGTAATTGTTATCACCATTAAGTACAACTAGGCCTTGCTTGGGCACGCTGGCTGCAAGTACAGCAAACTCTATACTTAAGTCTTCTAGGGTTGTCTGCGAGTTAAAGTCTGAAACCGAAATGTTAGTAATGACGGCAACTATTGGCGTAACAATTTTTAGCAGTTGTAGCATATCCCCTTTTTCTGCAACACCAAATTCTACTACCGCAAGACGAGGGAGTGGAGGAGAAAAAAAGGCTCGCACGAAAGCACGATACAAAATGGTCCCCCACTCCCCTACTGTTTGACTGTAAGGTGGCTCAAGATCAAGTAAGGTTAAAGGTAAACCAATTTCGGTATTGTAATTTTTCTTTGATACAAAAACCTCGCCGAATTTTTTAAGTTTTTTTGCTACGGTTCTCTTGGCTGTTGATTTCCCAACGATGCCTGCGACGGCCACCACCACCGTATGACTACGGCCAAGTCGATAGCGAGCTAACGCGCATAAGAACCAGCTTAATACTTTTTTGATGCTATAACGCATAGGCGGCAAAGAAATCACTAAGACGTTTCATCCCTTCATTGATAGTAGTTCTATCCCGACCAAAGGAAAGACGTAAGTGATGTTCCCCAGAAGGACCAAAAGCAGCACCAGGTACGACCGCTACACCGGCGACCTGTAGTAACGCCAATGACAACATTTCAGAGTTATGATAATCGCGTATGCGTGTTGCATTTACTCGTGGAAAGAAAAAATATGCAGCGCTTGGTACTGTAAAGTGCAGTGCGGAAATTCTGTTTAGGTGATCATACATAAGATTACGACGACCCTTGTATTCGTTTAAATACGTAAGCCATGCTTTTCTTGGCATTTCGAGTGCCTTGATCGCGGCGTACTGGGATATGACGGGCGCGCAAGTTACGAGCGCATCATGAACCGCTAAAATCTTTCTTGCGTTTTGTTCGGCAGCTACTAGGTAGCCCACTCGCCAGCCGGTCATAGAAAACGCTTTTGAAAAACTATAAATACGAATTACGAGGTCACGATAACGTACTTCTTGAGTCAGCGAATAAAGAGATGTCTTATCTTCTTCGTAGAGAAAATCTTTATAAACTTCATCCATGATAATATAGATGCCCCGATCGTATGCAATTTCGGCAATTGCCAAAAGCTGCTGTTTGTCAAAAATGGTTCCCGTTGGATTGTTAGGGTTACAGATAAGCACCGCTTTTGTCTTTTTGTTCAGCGCCGCAAGAAAAGCCTCTTTGTCAAATTGCCAACCACTAGCTTCATCTAGCGCAACATATACAGGTTTAGCACCAGCGAGACGTATCGATTGGTTGTAGGATACATAGCTGGGTGAAAAAAGAATCACCTCATCAAGCGGCTCTAGTAGCGCCAGCATAGTTGAGCTAATAGCTTCAATTGAACCTGCCGTTACAATAATTTCAGATTGCGCGTCGTACTGCGACCCCTCCTCTGCCAAAGACCCCTCGATTAACTCGCGCAGCTCGATAAGTCCGGGTGCGAGTGAATACTTAGCAACACGTCCGGCGTTCAGCGCCGTTATGGTTGCTTTCTTAATTTCTTTTGGGGTATCAAATGATGGTATCCCCTGCGCCAAAGAAACGGTGTTGGGTCGCGAAGCAGCAAGTAGCTCAATTTGTTTGATTTTTGAGAGCTCTACTCCGGCCAGCTGCTGCATACTGTTGGCGGTGTACGCTAGCCGATTATTTCTTTGCCAAAATGGGGGCGAAGCACCTCAGGAACCTTTACTGTCCCGTCTTTCTGTTGATAGTTTTCTAAAATCGCCACAATAATTCGCGACATGGCAATTGCCGTTGCGTCGTTCGTATGCGCGTAAAAAATTGTTTTGTCCTGCCGTATTTTAGTGTTTAGTCTCCGTGTTTGGTAGTCGGTCATAAGATCGCTCGTATGGGTTTCGCGGTAGGTGCCTTGGCTTGGTATCCACGAGTTAATGTCAATTTGTCTTGCGTCAGGATCCCCCATATCTCCGGTGCAAACCGCCATAACTTCATACGCTATATTTAATTCTTGTAACATTGTTTCTTGAACCGTAACAAGAAAATTTTGCTCCTGAATTGACGTCGCAGCGTCAGAAAAAACTTCCATTTCAATTTTATCAAATTGGTGTACCCGAATCATTCCTCGGGTATCTTTTCCGTACGAACCGGCTTCTCTCCGAAAACAGGTCGAAAAGGCAACGTAGCGTAATGGAAAATCAGCGCTATCAATCGTTTCGTTCATGTGTAAAGGTCCTAGGGTATGCTCCGCACTGCCAATAAGATACTGGTCGTCGGAAGGAATATAGTAGCGCTCATCTTCGTCTACACCTGGGTTAAGGCGAGCCATTTTTTGGTAAACATCAGGACGGATCATAACTGGTGGTACGACCGGTACAAATGGTTTCGTGCTAACGCCGTCTCCAACCGCGTCAGCAACCTTTTTAATCCACTCGCTGTTGGTAAGCCGTGACATAGCATACTGCAAAAGCGCCAACTCAAGCAGCGCGCCGTCACCTTTGAGATAGTAAAAACGAGCACCACTGACTTCAGCTGCTTTTTCCATATCAATGATGCCAAGCGCTTCGCCTATTTTCATATGATCCTTTGGCTCAAATGAAAACGTCGGCTTCTCACCCCATGATCGAATTATTTTATTTTCGTCCTCGTCCTTACCGTCAGGAACATCATCGGCAAGTAAGTTAGGTAGAGAAAGCCAAACTTTTTGACGCTCAGTTTCAAGCTTTGTAAGTGCTTCCTCGAGCTGCTTGATGATCTCTTTGTTCGCTTTAGCTTCGTCTATTTTTCTTTCGGCCGATAGCGCTTTTTGTTTTGCACGAAGCGCTTCAACTGCTTCGACTTTTTCTCGCCACTCATTGTCTAGCGTGACCATTTTATCAACAATAGCAGTGTTTCCTCCCCTCCTTTTGAGGGAAGCTTTGACGAGATCTGGTTGGTTACGAATAAGCTCGATATCTAACATAGTGCTGTTAGTATAGCGTCTAAAATGTGAAAGGCAACTAGCTGATTTTTTTTGTGCTGGCAGCTCGCAAAAGAGAAGAGCGGTAGACATTATCTCTGTAGGGATGCGCAACGGCTATGCTAATGGCAGGGCCGTATTCTCGAATGCGACTAAGCAACTGTTTCGCCATTACCTGTTGGTCGTAACCGAGTAGAACCATGGTAGGCTTGTTCTTCTTTAAAATGTGGTAGGTGTTTGGGCTTTTGTCTGCGCTGATAACATCAGTAACCAGCGAAAGCTGCCTCAGACGACGCTCTCGTTTGTGGTAATCGTTTACTGGAGC